>OGZR01000322.1_pt1 | contig 24568 bp, 30 predicted proteins | sample 1576851 | NCBI WGS metagenome assembly OGZR01 (sample SAMEA3541492, study PRJEB24748) | human gut metagenome | biome: human gut; feature: human-associated habitat; material: faeces | place: China | collected 2012
TTTAATTGCTGGTTAAATTAATGGTCCTTGGGTGCGGATTTATTTTCAAACATCTCAACAACATTTCTTACCGTTCCTTCTAAAACCATTCCTGGTTTTAGATCTTCAATATGAAGAATATCTTTTTTTAATAATGGTGTTTGATATTGATCTCGAATTGAACGATTTGGTTTAATAAGACAATCAATAATATCATCTAATGTATATTGGTCTATTTTTAATGTTTCTATAACTTCTTTTTTATTAATTTTTAATATTTTTTCTTTTAAAGCATCTGTTCCTAAATCATTAAGCGATAAATGGCATGATTGAAGCAAAGCAAGTGCTTGTTGATAGTTTTCAGGATGGATGGCTGTGGCATCAAGAGGTTGATTACCATCTAAAATACGTAAAAAACCAATAGCTTGTGTATATGTTTTTTCACCTAATTTTTTAACTTTTTTAATTTCTTGACGATTATTAAACTTACCAAATTCATTACGATATAAAACAATTTGTTGAGCTACACCTGCATTTAAACCTGATACATATTTTAAAAGTGATTTTGAAGCTGTATTAATATCAACCCCAACATTATTGACTGTTTTTTCTACTACGAAATCAAGTTGTTCTTCTAAATCTTTTTCAGGAATATCATGTTGATATTGACCCACTGAAATTGCTTTTGGTTCAATTTTAACAAGTTCTGCTAAAGGATCTTGTAAACGTCTGGCAATGGAAACTGCTGATCTTTCTTCGACGTGATAATCTGGAAATTCTTCTTTAGCGATTTGACTTGCTGAATAAACTGAAGCTCCTGCTTCAGAAATAATCGCAAATTCAACATTTAAATGATGTTCTTGAATCAATTTAGCGATAAATGCTTCTGATTCTCTTGAAGCTGTTCCATTACCAATAGCAATGATTTCAATATGATATTTTTGAATAATATCTAATAAAATCTTAATATCTTTATCATAATTATCTTTAGGTAAAGTAATAAAGACTTTATCTATATGCAAGACTTTTCCTGTTTGATCAACGACTGCAAGTTTACATCCTGTACGATAAGCGGGATCAACACCTAACACCATTTTATTTTTTAAAGGTGCTTGTAATAAAAGATTTTCTAAGTTGATTGAGAAAACTTTTAAAGCTTGTTCATTCGCTTTTTCTGTGAGTTCTTTTCTTATTTCTCTTTCAATAGAAGGGAAAAGTAATCTTTGATAACTATCTTCTACTGCTTTTTGAATATAAGGCAACATAGCTGTTTCTTTATTTTTAGTAACACCACGTACAATATATTGAAGATAATAGTCTTTATCTCCTTCGATACTAACAGTGATAACTTTTTCTTTTTCAGCACGATTGATAGCAAGGATACGATGAGATACTAAAGTTTTAACTTTTTCATGATAATCATAATACATTTCATAAACTTTATTTTCATCTTCATGTTTTTTCTTTTCTTTTGTTGTTAAAATACCACCTTTATAAAGCATATCTTTTAAGAATTTTCGATATTTGATGTTATCCGCAATATCTTCAGCAATAATATCTAAAGCGCCTTGAATCGCTTCTTCTTCACTTGTAACATCCTCGTTTAAATACTTTTTAGCTTCTACTAAAAGATCACCTGTTTTATAAGAAAGAATCCATTTTGATAAAGGTTCTAATTCTTTTGCCTTAGCAGCTGTCGCTTTTGTTTTTCTTTTTTCTTTATAAGGACGATAAAGATCTTCTACTTCACTTAATTGTGTTGCTTTTAAAATATCTTGCTTTAATTGTTCATTAAGCATTCCTTTTTCTTCAATTAAACGAATAACATCTTCTTTTCTTTTTAAAAGATTCACTTGATATTGATAATATTTATCAATTGTACGTATTTGATCTTCATCAAGGGCACCTGTTTTTTCCTTACGATAACGTGCAATAAAAGGAACGGTATTGCCTTCTTCTAAAAGAGATAATACCGCTTCTATTTGATGTATACCGACATTTAATTGTTGACTAATTGTTTTAATAATTTCTTGATTCATACTAACCTCTTTAAATATTTTTAAATTCCTTTAATGTATTAACGATATCTTGATAGATTTCATCACACAAATACTCTTTTAATTCATCTATTGAACACCACTTATAATCCGTATGTTCAAAAGAAATCGTTACTTGATCATCATGACTATACGCTAAATAACCAATTCCTACAGTCTGATAATCTTCCCTAATTTTAGTAAATGTATACGCTGGTTTAACCACATCAATTAACAAACCCGTTTCTTCCTTAAGTTCTCTTTTTAAAGCGTCGTTTGGTGTTTCCCCATATTCCAAACCACCACCAGGAAGTTCCCAATAACCGAGTCCATCTGTTGAAGGTCTTACCCTTTTCATCAATAAAACTTTTTGATGATAAACGACAATTCCTTTAACAGTAATGTGAAATCTTATATTTTCCATAAACATTCCTCCCTATACTGTTTCTATCATAACATTATTTTATCAAAATTGTTTAAAAATTATTGCGAAAAATGTATAATATGATTCGAGGTGATTTTAAAATGATTAACTTTAAAGAAGAAGTTGAAAAAAGAAAGGATCAGCTAATTCAAGATATCGAAACATTATGTGCTATCCCTTCTGTTTATGATGAAAAAACAGCAGGTGAAAACCAACCCTATGGTAAAGCTTGCCGTAATGCTCTTGATGCCATGTTAGAAATCGGAAAACGCGATGGTTTTGTTACTTATGATGAACATGGCTATGCAGGACATATCGATATTGGTGATCAAGAAGAAAGTTTTGGCATTCTAGGACATTTAGACGTTGTTCCTGTTAATGAAGTTGGATGGAACAGTGATCCATTTAAAGTAGTCCAAGTCAATGATAAACTTTATGGTCGTGGTGTAGCCGATGATAAAGGACCGCTTCTTGCTGGATACTATGCTGCAAAAATCATTCATGATTTAAACTTACCAGTTAAAAAGAAAATTCGTGTCATCTTTGGTTGTGATGAAGAGCGTGGTTCTTCGTGCGTTGCCCATTACTTCCAAAATAATCCATTCCCATCAATGGGATTTACCCCAGATGCTGAATTCCCTGTTGTTTATGGAGAAAAAGGAATTGTTCGTTTTGACATTAAAGGTGATGTTAAAAAGGATGGTCTTGTCGCAATGGTCGCTGGAGATCGTGTAAATATCGTTCCAGAAAAATGTGAAGCCATCATTGAAGGGAATCATAAACAATATGAAGCTTCTTTTAAAGAATTTTTAGAAAAGAATCATGTAACAGGTGTTATTGAAGAAGAAGGAAATTGTACTAAGCTTATCTTAAAAGGAAAAAGTGCACATGCTTCTTTACCAGAAGAAGGTATTAATGCAGTAAGCTTACTTGCAACTTACTTAGATGGTATCATTAATAATAAACTTGTTCACTTTATAGCAACTTACTTAAATGATTATGATGGTAAAGGTTTACAAATCAATCATGAAGGACTTATGGGTAAATTAACAATGAACTTAGGTGTTGTTCGTTATGTCAAAGAAAAAGCTGAAATTGAATTGGATTTACGTTGCCCTCATGAAATTGATTTAAAGAAAATGGCTGATGATGTTGAAGAATTATGTCATTCTTATGGTTTAACTTTAGAAAGTGATATTCACGAACCTTTATATGTTGACCCAAACAGCGAACTTATTCAAAAACTTCACAAAGCTTATGTAGAAGTTTCAGGAGATACAACAAGTGCTCCTCAAGCTATTGGTGGCGGAACTTACGCTAAATCAATGCCAAATTGTGTTGCCTTTGGGTGTGAATTTAAAGGCGAAGATAATGCCATTCATGGTAATAATGAAAATATTAAAGTTGATTCTTTATTAAAATCAACAGAAATCTTTGCAAAAGCAATTTATGATTTAATTAAAGAATAAAACGAAAAGACGCTTCGGCGCCTTTTTTAGTAAATAAAAAAACTTATCAGACGATAAGTTAATGACTAATTGGTGCGGCCGACCGGACTTGAACCGGCACGGCATAAGCCATAGGTCCCTCAAACCTACGTGTATACCAATTTCACCACGGCCGCAACTACATATTATAATTTACCATATTTTTTAATTAAAAACAAGACGCCTATCGTGGCGTCTTCATTTTTTCAAGATCATCTAAGTTATATGGTGTACTTTGATATACATAATAATTAAGCCAATTTGAAAATAACAAATAAGCATGACTACGCCATTTTACCAATATTTCACTATTTACATCATTGTTTTTATAATAATTTTTAGGCATGACACATTCATCCCCTTTAGCAAGATCACGATGATATTCTTTATCTAAAGTATCTGGATCATATTCCGGATGTCCTGTCACAAAAAATCTCGAACCATCTTTTTCAGCAACTAAGTAAACCCCTGCATCTTTAGAAGTTGCGAGAATATCTAAAGAATCAATCTTTTCAATATCTTCTTGTCTAACAGCTGTATGTCTTGAATGAGGTGCGTAGAATTGAAAATCAAAGCCTCTTAAAATCTTTCTTTTCATCTTCTTTTCATTCGTATGATGTTGATAAACACCTGTTAATTTTTCTTCAAGTTCATATTTTTCAACGCCATGATAATAATAAAGTGCTGCTTGAGAAGCCCAACAAATAAAGAATGATGAAAAGACATGTGTATTGGCCCAATCAAAAATCTTTGTAAGTTCATCCCAATAATCAACATCTTCAAATTTCATTTTTTCTACAGGTGCTCCTGTAACAATCAAACCATCATATTTATTATCTTTGATTTCATTAAATGTTTTATAGAATTCCATTAAATGTTCTTGTGGTGTATTTTTAGAATTATGACTTTCCATGCATAACCAATCCACTTCTATTTGTAAAGGTGTATTAGATAAAAGTCTTAATAATTGTGTTTCTGTCACAATTTTAGTAGGCATGATATTAACAATAATTAATTTTAAAGAGCAGGAGCTTTTATCCTTTTAGAATATATGGATGAAGCGGAGAAGATATTTTCTTCTTTTAATATCTTGGATGCTGGTAAATCATTTGGTATTTTAATTGGCATTTTAACTTCTCCTTTTATGAAAATGAAATAAATTCATTAAATATTTTTAATATGTAAGCATCTGACATACCTGAAAGATAATCAATAATACTTTTAACCATCGCTTTTGAATCATTATCAAAATCATAGATAATATGATTTTGATAATGGGTATTTCTTTTAAAATCCCTCATTTGACTATATTTTTCTAACCAATGAATATATCCTTGAATCGTTATTGGATATTTCTTTTGGTCCTCTTTCAACGCTTCAATAACATTTATTTGATTTTCTTTCGCAATTGTTTCATATTTATACAAAAATTGAAAAATAGAATTTAAAATCAATTGAACATAATTTGTATGGACTTCAATACGATCAATTAAATAAATGTTTTTATAATTAAATGACATCATTTTCTTCATGACTTCAAAAGCTTCATCTGATAAACAAATTCCTTTCTCTAATGAAGAATTTTGACAAACATCTAAAATAAAATAATTAACAATCGTTCCATTATTGATTGCATCAAAATGATAACTAGAAATCATATTGATTTCTTTTTTTAATTGTTCAACTTGTTTTTCATCAATAATATTTAATCTTAATGCATCTTCAATATCACGTGCAAGATAAGCAATCTTATCCGACATTTTAACAACACACCCTTCCCATGTGTAAGGATTGTATTGTCCTGGATATTGATAATCTTTTAAATCAATATATTCATTTCTTTTTTGAATAGACTTTTGATTCATTTCACCACAATGAGAAATGATACCATCTCTTATGGCATATGTTAAATTCAAATTACGTCGAATGTGGTGATCATCTTCAAGTGTTTCAATTTCATCAACAAAATAAAGGCTATTTTTTTCATGCCAAAAAGCGGGTAAATCATTTTCTTTACAAAGTGTATTAATGATTTTTTCTCCACCATGGCCAAAAGGTGCATGTCCTAAATCATGCCCTACTGCAATGGAGCGTGTAAGTTCTGTATTAAGTCCTAAATAATTCGCAATGGTATAACTGACAGAATCAACAAGATTAACATGTTCACTTCTTGTACACACATGATCATCTTCTACCGCAAAAAAGACTTGTGTTTTATGTTTTAAACGTCGATACGCTAAAGAAAAAATAATTCGATTATAATCTCTTGAAAAAGGGCTTCTTAAATCATTTTCTCTTTGATAAAGCGGTTCTTTTCTTTGAATTGCTTTTTCATATTGAGGATGGTTTTCAGTCATCGCTTCCTTTAAAAAACTATTTTTTGCCATGGTATCGCCTCCTTTGTCGACAATTCTCTTACTATTATATAGAAAACCTAAAAAAAGATAAAGAAAAAAAGATTATCCTGCGATAATCTTTTAGAATTTCAAAAATCTTCTAATTGAAACAAAACTTCCAATTAAACCTACACCAGCACCTAAGCCCGCTAAGATAAATGAGAAATCACGGATAAATGGCATTGGCGCTTTTAATACAAGCATTGATGACATTAAAGAACCACCTGTATAATTATAAAGAGCCCCATATCCATAAACCAATACAAGAATAGGAATAATCGCACCAAATAAACCAATAAGCATACCTTCTAACATAAACGGAATACGAATATACCAGTTACTTGCTCCAACCATACGCATGATTGAAATTTCTGTAGAACGTGCTGTAATAGTAATCTTGATCGTATTTGAAATCATAAATAAAGCAACAATCACAAGTCCTACAATAAAGACTGTTCCACCTGTTTGAATTGTATTTAAGGTAGAAACCATTGATTGTGTAGAATCACCACCATAGTTTACTGAATTGACATTAGGAATATCTTTGATTTTTTTTGCAAGTGAAGCGAGTTTTGTTGGATCTTTCGCTTCGACTTCATAAGCCGCTCCTAATGGATTATCATCACGATAAGATTCAAATAATTCTTTTCCATCTTCCCCTTGTTTATCTATTAATTTTGATAACTCTTCATCTTTTGAAAAATATGTAGCTGAGGCAACTCCTTTTAATTGTTTAATTTGTTTGCCAACTTCATTTTCTGCATTTTCATCAATAGAACGTTCAAGTTTAACATAAATACGAACACCTTCTTCGATGTTTGCTGAAATATCTTGAACATTTAACGCTAAAACACTAATAACCCCAATAAGTAATAACGTAATCGTTACAGCAAAAATAGATGAAAAAGTCATCACTCCATTACGCCATAAGTTTACTAAAGATGTTTTAAAATGTTTGGGTAAATTTTTAATACAACTTATTAATTCTTTCATTATAAATCATAACCTCCTAGAGATGTATCTGCATTAATGCAACCATCTTCCATTAAAATTGTACGTCTTTTATGTTCTTGTACAATTTTTTGGTCATGGGTAACAACCAAAACAGTTGTTCCTTGTTCTTCATTAATACGTAATAAAACATTGATAATTTCTTTAGATGTTTCAGGATCCAAGTTTCCTGTTGGTTCATCTGCAATCAATACTTTTGGACGATTTACAATTGCTCTAGCAATTGCCACTCTTTGTTGTTGACCACCTGAAAGTTCATGAGGAAAAGCATTAACTTTATCCTCCAAACCAACTAGCTCTAAAGTAGCACGTACACGTCTTCTAATTTCTGCACGTGGTGTATCAATAACTTCTAGAGCATAAGCCACATTTTCAAAAACTGTTTTTTTAGGTAATAATCTAAAGTTTTGAAATACGACTCCAATATTTCTTCTAAAATAAGGAACTTTGCTGTCTCTAATTTTAGAAACATCTTGACCAACGACTTCAACTTTACCTGAAGTTGCTTTTTCTTCACGATAAAGTAATTTAATAAACGTTGATTTACCAGCACCAGTTGTACCGATGACATATACAAATTCACCGGGCTCAATAGTAAGATTTACATCATTTAATGCTCTTACACCGGTTTTATAAATTTTCGTAACATTTGTAAGTTTTATCATTTTTATTCAACTCCCTTAGACATTATAACACAAATTGTAGAATTTGTTTGTATATTGACCCTATTAATTATGTTTTTTCATGGTATAATATGTTTATTGAAGGAGTGGCTAGATGAAGAGAATATGCCCTAGATGTAACGCACTTTTATCTTCAAATTGTTATGTAAAAGATAAAGGAATTAATACATTAAGTTATTTAGAGTTAATTATAAAAAAAGATCAATTTCAAAAAGAAAATAAAGAAATCAAATCATGTTATTGTTCAAAATGTGGTTATGTTGAACTTTATATTGACATTGATGATTCAAATAAACATCATAATAATGATGATGATTTGAATCATTTAAAACGTACTGTTCAACAATATGCAAGAGATTACAAAAAAAAGATGGAACAAAAAAAGCAAGAAGATGAACAACTTCAAATACAGCTTCAAAAACAATTGCTTGAACAAAAGCTTTTAAAAGAAAAAATAAAAGAAAGCAAAAAAAACAAAAGAAAAAAAGCTTTAAGAAAAAGAATAATATTAAAAAAAATGCTTAGAAAATAAGCATTTTTTTATTATAAATCAATATTTGGTAAAGTAAATCCTCGACCTCTTACATTATGGGTTTCATTAGAAATAATAAATGCTGCTTCATCAATTTTCAAAATTTCATTAGTGAGTGTAACAAGTTCTCGACGACTAACAACAGACATGACCGCATACATTTCTTCTTTTTTATACCCTGTGGTAATATTCATAAGTGTACATCCTCTATCAATACGATCATAAAGCATTTCTTGGATTTCATTCCATTTAGGTGAAATTACTAAAACTTGTATTTTTGATTCTCCTAATAAAATCATTTTATCCATAACAACAGCCGTAATCAAAACAACAAGGATTCCATAAAGAATTTGTTCAACATTGGAAAAAGGAACTTGTAAGGCTAAAATAACACAATCAAAACCATTAATTAAAATTGTTGTAGAAATACCTGTTTTTTTATTTAAAACAAGTGGTGGAATATCCATTCCTCCCGTACTTGCTCCCAATCTTAAAACCAAACCTAATCCTCCACCAACAAAAATGCCTGCATAGACAGATGAAAGAAGTAAATCACTTGTTAAATGAGTTACACTTGGCATATTTTCAAAGAGGGTTAAAAAGGTTGGGAAAATAAGAGTACTTAATAAAGTCTTGGCAGCAAAGGCTTTTCCCAAATAATAATAACCAATAATAAACATAATGATATTGATAGCATAAACAACAAGGGATAAAGGAATTCCTATAATTTGTTTAACGATTAAACCAATCCCTGAAGCTCCCCCAACGATAATTCCATGAGGCGTAATAAAACCACAAATACCAAAAGCTAAAATAGCATTCCCAATAACAATAATAATAATTTCTATTATTTTCTTAAATAATTTATTATTCATCCTTTCCCTCCTTTAACGAAGATTTCAAATAAGCATAAACGAAATCATCAAGGTTTCCATCTAAAACATCCTTGGGATTATTTGATTCATAAAGAGATCGATTATCTTTTACTAAAGAATAAGGATGTAAAACATAAGAACGAATTTGTGAACCCCAAGCAATTTCTTTTTGTTCTCCTTGAATTTCTTTTAATTCTTTTGCTTGCTTTTCTTCCATTAAAGCAAATAATTTACTCTTCAACATAATCATCGCTTGTTCTCTATTTTGAATTTGACTACGTTGACTTTGACATGTAACAATTGTTCCCGTTGGAATATGGGTAATTCGAACGGCTGAATCCGTTTTATTAATATGTTGTCCTCCGGCACCACTTGCACGGTAAGTATCAATTCTTAAATCTTCTGGTTTAATATCAATTTCAATCGTATCATCAAGTTCTGGAATAACATCTACCGAAGCAAAAGATGTATGTCTTCTTTTAGAAGAATCAAATGGTGAAATTCTTACAAGACGATGAACTCCTTTTTCTGCCTTTAAATGTCCATAAGCATATTTCCCTTTTACTAAGAAAGTTACCGATTTAATTCCTGCCACATCACCATCTAAATAATCTAATACTTCAATTTTAAAGCCTTTATTTGAACAATAACGTTGATACATACGATACAACATTTCTGCCCAATCTTGACTTTCTGTTCCACCAGCACCTGGATGAATTTCAACAATGGCATTTAAACCATCATATTCTTTTGATAAAAGTAAGACTTTTTCAAATTCTTCCATATGTTTTTCAAAATCTTGATAATCACCTTCTAAAATTGTTTGAAATTCTTGGTCCTCTGTTTCTTTAACCAATGAATAAGTTTCATCTAAAGAACTTAAAGATTGTTCAAGACTTTCATATTCATCTGTAATTTTTTTCATATCGTTAAGTTGATCATAGATTTTTTTAGCATGATCTGGTTGATTCCAAAAACCTTCTTGTAAGGTTTGATAAGTTAAGCCTTCTATTTCTCTTAATTTTTCGTCAATTTGCGCTGATTTTCTATATTCCTTTATTAATAAATGGGCTTTATCAAGCCCATTTTTAATTTCATATAATTCCATTATTTAAATTCAACCTCTAATTGTAATGATGGAATATTTTTTTCAGCAGCACTACCTGGACGAATACCCATGTGTACGATATTTTTAGAAATCATATCAACAATAGAAAGTTTCATTTGTTCAAACATATAGAAAGCTTCTTCTGTATATTCAGATAATGGATTCTTTTGTGCATATGCTCTTAAATAGATACCATTTCTAAGTTTTGTCATTGCATCAATATGATTAATCCATGTATAATCAATAATTCCTAAAAGAACACTTCTTTCATAGTTTAAGATTTTTTCATGTTCAATATCTTTATTTAAACGCATTTGATATTGTGAGAAACAGATTTCTGTAAGTGTTTCTAATAATTTAGTTGGATCACTTTTAACAACATCTTTATTTTTAGCATCCATTGTTGCAAGTAACATATAGTTTTTAGCCACAAAATCTAAAACTCCATCAACATCAATTGTTCCATGTTTATCATCTATAATATATTGTTTAATTGTCATTTCAATCGCTTGATTGAACATACCTTTAATGACGTCATCTAAATTATCTAAAGACATGATTTCATCACGTTCTTTATACATAATTTCACGTTGTTGACGCATAACATCATCATATTCAAGAATATGTTTACGTGAATCAAAGTTTTGTCCTTCAACACGTTTTTGAGCATTTTCAATAGCTCTTGAAACCATTTTATTTTCAATTGCCATATCATCATCTAAATAACTACTAAATGATTGTAATTTTTCTCCTGCGAAACGTTGCATTAATTCATCATCAAATGAAACATAGAATACTGAATATCCTGGATCACCTTGACGTCCAGAACGTCCACGTAACTGATTATCAATACGACGTGATTCATGTCTTTCAGAACCGATAACCGCTAAACCTCCGATTTCAGCAACACCTTTACCAAGTTTGATATCGGTACCACGTCCAGCCATGTTTGTCGCAATTGTTACGGCACCCATTTGACCAGCTCTAGCAATAATTTCTGCTTCTTTTGCATGGTTTTTCGCATTTAAAGTATTGTGACGAATACCACGACGATCTAACATTTTTGATAAAGTTTCAGATGTTTCTACAGAAACTGTACCAATTAGAATTGGTTGTCCATAAGAATGTCTTGCGACAACTTCAGCACATAAGGCTTTAAATTTATTTGTTTTTGTTGAATAAATTTTATCATTACGATCATCACGAATAACTGGCTTATTTGTTGGAATTTCTATAACACGCATGTTATAGATCATCATAAATTCTTCTTCTTCAGTTTTGGCAGTACCCGTCATCCCTGCAAGTTTATTAAATAATCTAAAGAAGTTTTGGTACGTAATTGTTGCTCTTGTTTCAGTTTCTTCTTTGATTGGGACTCCTTCTTTAGCTTCAATTGCTTGATGTAAACCATCTGAATAAGCACGTCCTGGCATAACACGTCCAGTAAATTGATCGATAATCATAATTTTAGCATTACGAATATCTCTTGTACCATCTTCAGTTGCCACCATATATTCTACATCACGTGTCATTGCATAGTTTGCTTTTAATGCTTGGTTAATATGGTGAACTAATGAAGTATGTTGAATATCATATAAGTTTTCAATTTTGAATCCTTTTTCAGCTTTTTCAATACCACTTGGTGTTAAAGTAACTGTTTTTGTTTCTACATCTACTTCATAGTCTTTTTCAGCTGTTAATGATTTAACAAAACGATCTGCTTGTAAATACAAAGCAGCTGTATTTTTACGTCCACCAGAAATAATTAATGGCGTTCTTGATTCGTCAATCAAAATCGAGTCAACTTCGTCAATTAAAGCATAGTTTAACCCTTTAACTAACACTTTATCTTCCATTGAAGTCACCATGTTATCTCTTAAATAATCAAATCCAAGTTCCGCATTCGTTGTATAAGTAACATCACAACCATGTGCTTCTTGTTTTTGTACTGGTGTTAATTCTCTTTTATTTAAACCAACTGTTAATCCTAAAAATTCTAATACTTTACCATTGTTTCTTGCATCACGTTCTGCTAAGTAATCATTAACTGTAATAACATGAACACCTTTACCTGTTAAAGCATTTAAATAAACTGGGAAAATAGATGTTAAAGTTTTCCCTTCACCTGTTTTCATTTCAGCAATATCACCATTATGTAAAGCAATACCACCCATTAATTGTACTTTGAATGCTTTTAAATGAATTTGACGCCATGCAGCTTCACGTACAGTTGCAAAAGCTTCAACTAAAATATCATCTAATTCTTTTCCATCTTCTAATTTTTGTTTTAAGATGTTTGTTTGATTGGCTAATTCTTCATCAGACATTGCTGCATATTGAGCTTCTAAAGCAATAATGTTTTCAGCAACACGGTCTAATTTTTTAAGTTGTTTTCTTTCATCATCAAAAACACCTTTAATTCTTGAAACAAAACCCTTTTTTGTTTTTTGTGGTGTTGTAGAAAATGGAAGAACTTCTCCTGTATATTCTTGATTTTTAAAATCATCAACATGTATATTTTCGCCTTGTTGATCTTGTAAATCAACAATGTTTTTTGCGGCTTCTACATCGATTCCTAATTTAGCATTTTTCTTTTTTATTTCTTTTCTAATTTCTTGTTTTCTACTTGCCATGCATACTCGCTCCTTTTACGCTTGTAATCAATGCTAATTATAACAAAATATGAGACCTATTAAAAGGAAAATTTTTTCATGCCTTTTCATAAAAAAAATCTAGGTATTTCCTAGATTTTTACAACATGTTTGGCTTGCATGCCACGTTCACTTTGATACAATTCAAATTCAACGAGTTCGCCTTCATTTAACGTCTTGTATCCATTTTGAACAATTTGACTATAATGAACAAAAATATCTTTTCCTTCACCGCGATCAATAAATCCAAAACCTTTTTCAGCATTAAACCATTTGACTCTACCTTGCATAATCATCATCCTTTCCTTGTCTATTTCAGTATATTGAATATTTAAATGAATCGTTATTATTTCCGTTCGACAATTTACAATTCCTATAAAATTCTTGTCAATATTTATCTTTTTATTTGTCTAAATACTCTTTTTTTCTTTTAAAAATGTTGAAAAATCCAATAAAAGAGAGAAAAAATCTAAGATTTTACTCTTAGATTTTTTGTATTGCTTGTCTTCATTGGTTAGTGGATAAATGTATTATTTATATAAATGTCTTCAATCACATGTTAATTAATAAAATTTTTAATATGTGGACAAGCAAGTACTAATACCCTTATTCTTTTAGGGTGATATTTCTCTACGAGTTTAATTGCTGCTTGTAAAGTATGTGAAGAAGTCATCACATCATCGAAAATTAAAATATTCTTATTTGTAAGGAATGATCCATGATGGATCGAAAGAAATTTGTGTACCTGACTTCGATCTTTTTGTTTGGTTTGTTTATATTCTTTATTTTTATAAAGTCCTGTAAAGATATTTTTAGAAATCGTTTTTACTATTTCTTCATTAGGACAAAAGCCCCTTCTTACATTGTCCTTTTGACTACTTGGTATAATAACGATCGTATCATTTTTGTAGACTTTTTTTAATTCTGGAAAATTTCCTAAAAAAACATCTTTTAAAGCATAATCATCCAATGCCTTATATCGATAAAGTGTTTTTCGAAAAAAATCATTATATTTATAAAGAACATACGTAGAATAACCTAACAAATGTGTTTTTTGACTGACAACTTCAAACTTACTCAAACAATTTAAACAAAGAGAACGTGGATAAAGAAGATGAAAAAGACTTGTTTCTTGATTCAACTCTTTGTGGCAGATAAGGCATTGTCTGTTTTGATATTTTCTATGCATGCTTTCATCGCTAGTGTTTTTTTCGCCGCATATATCAAGACATCGCCTTGTATATAAGGAGGTTTCCGCCCAGCCCTTCCGGCAATTTGAATCAAGGTCTCTTTATCAAAAAGAAGATGTTCGCCATAAAGAATGAGCACTTGTACATTTGCGACAGTCATTCCTCTTTCTAGAACAGTCGTACAAACAAGTACATCATATTCATGTTTCTTTAATTTTTCTATTTGTTGGTGAATATTGGATGTTTTAGAAGAAACATCTTTGCAAGCTAACCCAAACCAATCTAAAAAAGAGGTGATTTTTTTGGTAAGTTGGATATTTGGCACAAAAAGAAAGACCGGTTTTTTTTCTTTTTGATATTTCTTTAATCTTATCAAAACAAGTAGATACATCATCATTTTCCCTGTGACCACACATTGAGGAACAGGGATTGGCTGATGATGAAAACGTTCAATCACATTGACATCTCCTTTTTCAAGGGTTGCTGACATCATAATATAATGTCCTTTAATGCTTCTTTTCAACATACTTTCTAAAACTTCATTACCACGATACGGAAATGCATCAAATTCATCAAGAATCAACAAATCAAAACATTTTGGATAACGGTATAATTGGTGTGTTGTACATATAATAAATTGTCCATCAATTTGTTCATGATGGTCACCATAGACCAGAACAGGAGAAATATGGAAAAATTGTTTTTCAATTCTTTTTGAAAGTTCAACAACAAGTTCTTTTCTAGGCATTGTCAAGCATACCCTTTGCCCCAAATTAAGTGCATACTCAATGACACCATAAATTATTTCCGTCTTACCCGCTCCACAGACACCCTTCATGATTGTATCTTGTTGATTTTTATATCTTTCGATCAATAAATAAGAGGCCTTTTTTTGATTTGGTGTTAAAGGATAATCTAAACGGTAATAAATATCTTTTGTTTTCTTAACAACTTTTAATGGAGGTTGTTTTTTAGAAAATTCAATACATTTTCGACAATAAATTTGACCATTTTTTTCATAGAAATATTTTTCATCTTCATTTTGACATATCGGACATCTCATCTTCTTCACCCACTTATATTTTAAAACATTTGCAAGAGGAATTGGTCTCAATTTTGTGTCAAAAACGTGAAGTTCCTAACCATTTTGAAAACTTTTTTACGAAAATCACTTGACATTTTCCAGAAAATGGTATTTTAAATCATTTTGATATTTTTTTGAGATAAAAATTTCTTGGTTATTTTGTAAGATACATTTTGTAGATTCTACTGATTTTACATAATCTAAATTAATAATATAACTTCGATGACAGCGAAAGAAACGTTGATCGAGTTGCTTTTCTATTTCTTTTAAAGAAAGATAGCACCTTTCTTGATGAAAATGACATTGAATATAAAGACAATGCTTACTTGTTTCAATATAAAGAATATCATCATAAGCAATCCTTCTAATTTTATTTTTAAAAGTATATACAAATTCTTTTTTTGTTTGTGTTAAAACAATTTGATCCAATATTTTTTCAATACGCTTTTCTTCTACAGGTTTCAATAGATAATTCATTGCTTGAACATTATAACTTTCTAATGCAAAAGATGAGTTTTTCGTTTGAAAAACAAGAGGAATATCTATGCTGTTTTTCCGTAACATGCAAGAAAACTCATACCCATTTATTTCTTTCATATCAATTTCTAAAAATATAAGATCACATGAACTTAAATGAGAAGGTATTTGATAATAAAGTTTATGATACCAATAGATATGTACTGATTCTTTTCTTTTCCTTCCCCAATTTTCTATTAAATCTTTTAAATATAAATAATCTTTTTCATTTTTTTCAGCTATTACTATTTTCATTAAATCACCAAAAATCATTATATAAAAAAGAAAACCATTTTGTTCATTTAGAACAAAATGGTCTTATCATTATTTTGTATATTTTTCTTTCAAAGCTTCTTCTACGCAAGGTGGTACTAGTCCAGTAAGTTCTTTATGATAACTTGCCATTTCTTTGACAACAGAAGAAGATATAAAAGAATGTGAAGGTTTTGTCATTAAATACATTGTTTCTATCGTATCATTTAAATATTGATTAGATTGAGCATATTGAAGTTCATAGTCAAAATCCGTTGTTGAACGTAAACCACGAATTAAAACTTTTCCATCTACTTTCTTAACATAATCCATAGAAAGCTCATCTGTTGAATCAACAATGACATTATCTAAATGAGCTGTTGCTTCTTTTAGTAATTCTTTTCTTTTTTCTATTGAAAACAAACCAACTTTGGTTGGATGAATCGCAATAGTAACATATAAAACATCAAAAATCTTTGCGACTCTTTCAATAATATCTAAATGTCCATTAGTTACTGGATCAAATGTTCCATTATATACAGCAATCTTTTTCATTACTTTTCTCCATCATAATAAAATATATTTAAAGCAGTAATTCCATATTCTTTTCTTCTTGAAAGTTCTAAAGAAGAAATTGGTTGAAATTCTACTTCTTTTAATTCTTCTACAACAATACAAGCTTCATTATTCAACATTTGATTTTCAACTAAAAAAAATAAAATATCATCAACAAGCCCTTTTCCATACGGAGGATCTAAAAAAACATAATCAAATTTAATTTCTTTTTCCTTTAAATAATTTAAAGCTTTTTTATAATCCATCTTTAATGGATAACAATTTTCTAATTGTAAAAGTGCAAAGTTTTCTTTAATGGTTTTAAAAGCCTCATATTGTTTATCTACACTATAAAGTGTATCACATCCTCTAGAAATTGCTTCAATCCCTAAACCTCCACTTCCTCCAAATAAATCTAAAACCGTTCCACATTCAAAATAAGGACCTATCATATTAAATAAATTTTCTTTATTTTTATCTGTTGTTGGTCGTGTAAGTTGTGTTTTAGGCACTTTTAATTGTCTTTTTTTATATTTTCCTGCAATAACTCTCATAACTTATACCCTGTTGTATCTAATATTTGACTAATATCTTTAAAAATAATTTGTGTAACATGATCAAGTAAACGATTAATTTCATAATAACTTTGATAGTATTCTTGAATATCTTGATTACTTGTCATCTGTTTTTTTATTTCTTTTAATTCTTCTTTTTTTGATGTAAGGTCAATATAACCCTCATATTTTTTTAAATCATTAATTTCATTTAAAGTTTCTTGATATCGTTCTAATAATTCATTTGTTTCTTTTTTTAATAACAGCTTCGATTTATCTTTAAAAGAAAGATATCTTGAATCTTTTTGAATTTCTTCAATAAGTTCATTCATTATTTCATTCATTGTAACATCTCCAACATACTAACGATCATAGAAAAACGATCCAGTTTTTCTAAAAGTGAATCTTGTTTTTTTTGATGTATTTCCTCTAATAAATCATCATAGCTTTCTGGATAATGACAAAGTTTGACATACCAATAAGGATGTTTTCTTAAATAATGAAGAATTTCCTGTTCCATTACCATTTATTTTCCTTATTTTTATCAATCAGATTACTTACAACCCCTAATACTTTTTCTATTGATTGCAAGGAAGATGAAAGGGCATTTAAGTCCACATTCTTTATAATTTCTAAAACCCCATTAAAATCAACAGAATGATTTTTATAAGGGTCAAAAAAATGATCATTTTCACCATACATCGTATAAATTTCGTATATTTGTTGCCAAGTATAACGATGATTAAGTACATCCTCTTTAATACTTGGTATTGTTTTTAAAAAAGCTTTAAACTCATCTAAGTTATCCATAAAATCACCTAATATACTTTATGCATAAAAGTTTAATAGGTGTTTGTTTTTTCAAGTTGTTCTTTATTATATTTTGAAATAATTGCTTGAGCAATACCAATTGCTATTAAAGCAGAAACCGTTGAAGAACCTCCTGATGAAACAAGTAAAATAGGAACTCCAGTCATTGGAATAAGTCCTGAAACACCTCCTAAATTAACAAGAAGATGTAACATAAAATAAGAAGATATTCCAATAAGAATAACTTTTGATTTGCTTTCTTGAATTTCATCAGCATATTTCAATAATCTAAAAATAATAATTGCTGTCGGAATAATAATTAAAGCTAAACCAAAAATTCCAAGTTCTTCATAAATAATAGCACCAATAAAATCATTATGTGCTTCTGGAATATAATCATATTTTTGTATAGAATTTCCAAGTCCTAAACCAAAAATACCCCCATCAGCAAACGCAATCAATGAATTGACAAGTTGCCATGAACTAGAATAAATATTTTCTAATGGTTTTAGCCAAGAATTGATACGTTCCATTTGATAGCCTTGTAAAACAGCAGTAATTAAAAAGCCTAAAATAACAACTGCTACTCCTAAAGCAATCCAAACAAGTTTTTTATATTTTTTATAATAATCCCTTGGTGTTGACATGAAACAAATAAAACAAATTGATGCTAAAATAAGCGATGTTCCTAAGTCCTTTTGAATACCTGCTCCCACAAAGAAAGCTACAAGCATTAAACCAAGTGGAAATAATACACATTTAATAAATTTATCTTTATAAAACTGACTTTTTAGTTCTGCTGTTCTAAATCTTCCTTTGACAACAAAAGCTGCATCCGTTTCCGTAAGCATATAGGAGAGAATTAAAATCATCGCCACTTTCATAAATTCTGCCGGTTGGATCGTAATAGGTCCAACATGGATCCACGCATGTGAACCTTTTGTTGTCCATAATACACAGACACACATTGAAGCTAATCCAACAAAATACATAATCATTGAAAAACGATAATTAATGAATTTTGTGCGAAAACTTTTTGTCAAAGCCATCATGATAAATAATCCAAAAAGAACATAGACTGTTTGCATCGCCATATTTCTAATCGCAAAACTTGTTCCTTTAGATGAAACGGCTCCAATCGATGCTGAACCAATCATAACAATTCCTAAAGAAATAAGAACAAAAATTGCCATAAAAATAGGTTTATCTGCCCCTTTTTTTCTAAAAAAAAGTTTGATCCACTTCTTCATTACATTTTAATCCAATCTTTTTCTTGACTTGCTTTAAATACTTTATAAATAGAATATCCAGAAACTTCTTCAAAGGCTTTGTCTAATTGTTTTTCTTCACTTTTTGTGCCAACAACATTTTTAAATTTACGGTAAGCATCTAAAAAATCTTTTTTATCAATTCCTTCTTCATAAGCTTGTTCTACTGCATTATATAATGCGACAACATCAACAATATCTTCTGTTGACCATGTATAATCTAATGGATAATTATAGTCCATTTCTACACCCCATTTCTCCAAGTCATTATAACTTAAAAAAATATAAAAATAAATGGCTTATGATAAATCCCCCAAACAAATATTGTAAACTTCCATATTGTATAGTGAAGGAGGGATAAGATATGAATTGTGATTATGGTTGCAATGGTTATGTAAATAATCCTTTCGGATGTGGTGGATGCAACACGTTTGGATGTACACCATATATGGGCGGATTTGGTTGCAACAGTGGCGGATGTAGTTGGTTTGCTATTGTTTTAGTTGTTTTCTTATTATTAATCATCTGTGGTAATTCAAGAATTAGACCTTAGTTATTTCAATCACCTCAAAATGTGTTATAATAACCAAGAATGAGGTGATTATATGTTATTAATGAAAGATATTATAGATGATTCAAACAAATTAATTCGATCAATTTCAAAGGAAGTATCTCTTCCTTTATCAAAAGAAGATCATGATTTACTCATGGATATGCACGCGTTTCTTGTTGCTAGTCAAGATGAAAAACTTTCTGAGAAATATGATTTAAGACCAGCTGTTGGTATTGCTGCTATTCAACTTGGTATTCCAAAAAGAATGTGCGCTATACATGTTCTTGATTTTGATGAAAACGGAGAAGTTATTAATTCTACAGACTATGCACTTGCAAATCCTAAAATTGTTTCTTATACACCTAAACAATCTTATTTAAAAACAGGAGAAGCTTGTTTATCTGTTTTAGAAGATGTTCAAGGATATGTTCCACGTCATGCTAAAATTACAGTTGAAGGTTACGATGCTTTAACTGAAAAAAATGTTAAGATTGTCGCCCGTGGTTATCTAGCTATTTGTTTACAACATGAACTAGATCATTTTGATGGAATTTTATTTTACGATCATATAAATAAAGATTATCCATTAATGCCAATTGAAAATGCAATGGTTATCGACTAAAAATGTAGCGTTTAAGCGCTACATTTTTTAGTTTTCAATTAAATAATACTGAATCGATTTAGGTGGCAAAATAACATTATTTAAAGAATCAATACTAATATTATCAATTAATGAATGTGCTTTTTGTTCATTTAAAGAAATCGTATACTCATTTTCATCTAAATTTAAAGCAATGATTATTTTTTGATTTTCAAATACTCTTTCAAAAACAAATTGTTTATTTGTTAGAATACGTTCATTATATTCACCTAATTGAAGTGCCTTATATTTATTTCTTATTTCAACCAATTTCTTAATATATTCTGTTAAATCATTTGGTAATGGTTTTTCATACTCAGGACGTAAAGATGCATCACTTCCTTGTTCCTTCTTTCCTGTTTGTCCCCATTCACTTCCATAATAAATACATGGGATGCCTGGTAAAGAAAATAACATGCCATAAATAAGTGGTAATTTTTCAAGATCCGTCAATTGTGAAGCAATACGAGCAACATCATGATTGTCAACAAAGCTCCATAAAATTTGTCCTTGATACATCTCTTTATAATTTCTTTTGATCGTATGTGCCATTTCAAACATATTTAAAGAATTGAAAGAAGACCACAAACCTTTAAATCCTGGATAATCTGTAATACTATCCAAATGTGCTTCACTAAACATATATCCCGCATTATCACCTAAAACCTCTCCAAGCAAGAAAAAATCTTCTTTCTTTTGACGACAATGATCTTTTAACCTTGCCATAAACCATCTTGGTAAACTATAAGCAACATCTAAACGTATTCCATCAATATCAAAATAATCAATCCAAAAATCAACCGAATCTAATAAATAACGTTGAACATCTGGATGATCCAAATTCAATTTAACAAGCTCGTAGTGTCCTTCCCAACCTTCATAATAAAAATTATCTTGATAAGGAGAATCACCATTAAAATCTATACGAAACCAATCTTTATAAGGACTTGCTTCTCTTTTTTCCTGAACATCTTTAAACGCAAAAAAGCCCCTACCGACATGATTAAAGACACCATCAAGTACCACTTTTATTTGATGACTATGAAGATTTTGACAAACTTCTTTAAAATCCTCATTCGTCCCTAAACGTTCATCTAAAACCCGATAATCTCTTGTATCATAACCATGATGATCACTTGAAAAAATCGGATTAAAATAAATTCCTCCAATACCTAATTCTTTAAAATAATCCACAAAATCATTGATTCTTGTAATTCTATGAACAATGTGTCCATCATTATCAAATGGTGCGCCACAAAAATTCAATGTGTAAATTTGATAAAATACTTTTTCATGATACCACATAAAATAACCCCCTCTTTTTATTTATTATACACCAAATTCTTACCAGTTATCATCAAAATATGTTATCATATAATATATAGGAGGTACTTTTTATGGCACACAAAATAATTACAATTACCAGAGAATATGGTTCAGGAGGTCGTCTTATCGCAAAGAAAGTAGCTGAAGCATTAAATATTGCCTTTTATGACAATGAATTAATCGATGAAACTGCAAGAGAGCTTGGAATTGATATCGATACAATTCGAAAAGCTTCTCAAGAAAAATCATCTAGTTTTGCCTATTCATTAAATAATGGTCCTCTTGTTTTACCAATAAATGACCAAGTTTATGCAACACAAGCAAAAATTATTAAACACCTTGCAGAAAAAGAAGATTGTATCATCGTCAACGGATGTGCAAATTATATTTTAGAAGATTATCCAGATGTTTTAAGAATTTTTGTCTATGCACCATTTGAGTCAAGATTAAATCGTGTAGTTAATGATTATAAAGAACAACATGATAATCCAAAAAAATACGTTCAAAAAAGAGACAAACAACGTAAAAGCTATTATAACTATTACACAACAAATACTTGTGCTACTATGAAAGACTATGATTTATGTATTAATAGTGATATGGGAATCGATGATATTGCAACACTAATTACAAAGGTCTACCAAAATGGACATTTATGGAAAAATAAATAATGAAAAGAATCAGTTTGAAAAAGAACTGATTCTTTTATTATATGAATTGAATTGCTACACCAAGTAATCCTGATCCAAGATAACACGATAGTGCGGCTCCAACATGACCGTCAATTATGTATTCAAATGTTGGAAATTTTTCTTTTAACATCTTTTCTAATTCATTTCTTTCTTCTAAATTATTTCCATCTGAAATTGCCAGGGCAAACTTTTGATGTGAATGGTCTTCAAGATGTTTTTCAATAAGTTCTACGAGTTTTGATTTTACCTTTTTATTACCTCTTACTTTACTAGGTACATAAATTTCACCGTTTTCTTTTTCAAAAGACAAAATAGGTTTAATTTTCAATGTCGTTCCTAAAAATGCTGATGCTTTACCTATTCTTCCACCTTTTTGAAGAAAACCTAAATCATCAATTGAAAAGTAAGCATAATTCTCATCAACAAGCTTTTCGCCATAAGAGATTGCTTGTTCAAAGGTCACACCCTTTTGACAATAGTGTGCTAACTCTATTGCAATGATTCCTAAACCAACAGAAGCACTTTTACTATCGATGATATGACAAACAAGATCCTCTTGACTTTGACAAAACAAACGCATTTGATTGCTTGTTCCTGAAATTCCTGCTGATAAGAAAATTCCAATGACATGATTATACCCATTTACCTTTAAACTTTCTAACAACGAAAAGAGTTCTTGTCCAACAGGTGATGAAGTTTTTAACATATGTTCTTTTTGCAATTGATAGATTTCTTTTGAAGATATATCTATTCCATCTCGATAAGTTTTTCCATCACATGAAATTTGTATTGGTAAAACAAAGATATTATTTTCTTTTCTATACTCTTCTTTTAAATCACTGCATGAATCTGTAATAATTGCTATTTTTTCCATTTTATTCTCCTATTCGATTAGTTTGAAGTTAAAATCAATATAGCAATTATACATTATTTTTTGATAAAATAAAGTTTTTTTTACATTACAAAAAGTATATCAATGACATGACCAACCCATTGTGCTACTATTGCACTCATTGCAAGCGAAGCTACTACAACTGTTAATAAACCTCTATTTGATAATCTTTCCATGATTCTTTCCTCCTAAGTTTCTATTAATTCAACTTTATTGTTTTATGATTTTAAATGTTTCTTTTTAAGACACTTATAATATAACTCTATTTTGAGGTATCGTCAACACTTTTTGTGTCTTTTTTAGATATTTTATTTACTATATATACTCATATATGGTAATATTAAGACACAAGGAGTGATTTGATGACAGGTGAACGTATAAAAAAATTAAGAAAAGAAAAAGGTTTGACTCAACAACAACTTGGAGAAATGCTTGGTGTTCAAAAATCAGCGATTGCAAAATATGAAAATGGTCGTGTCCCAAATTTAAAAAAGGAAACAATTTCTAGACTCGCAGAAATCTTTAATGTAACTCCTAATTATCTATTAGGTATTGATGAACCCTCTTTGCATGGGCATAGTCATAACATAGATATTCCTTTATACAGTGATGTTTGCTGTGGTGATGGTATTTTTGTTGAAGACAATATTGAAGAGTATATTTCATTGCCTGAATCTTTATTAAGTTCTCGAAAAGATTACTTTTGTCAGTACGCTGATGGAGATAGTATGATTGATGAAAATATTCAATCTGGAGATCTTATTATTTTTGAAAAGACACAACAGCTCAACAATGGAGATGTAGGGTGTTTGGGTATTGAGGATAACATTGCGACATGTAAAAAATATTTTAATGATTCTAAACAACATTGCATTATTTTGCAACCAGCAAATGATAAATATTCTCCTATTATTATCAATGAATACAATTATCATGAATTTAAAATCATCGGTAAACTTGCACTTGTTATTTCTAAAAGAAATTAAAAACTCCGTTTCATGGCGCTCTAAATAATCGAGTGCTTTAGCGAAATTCGCTCTAAATTATTAGGGGG
>OGZR01000332.1_pt1 | contig 23840 bp, 19 predicted proteins | sample 1576851 | NCBI WGS metagenome assembly OGZR01 (sample SAMEA3541492, study PRJEB24748) | human gut metagenome | biome: human gut; feature: human-associated habitat; material: faeces | place: China | collected 2012
CATATTGCAAAATGGAAGTAAGCAGGTAAAGACGGAATCACACAACTCCAGGATGGCGCCCGCACATTAAAAGACGGAATGCAGGAATTTAATGAGCAAGGTACCCGTAAACTGAAAGATACTGTTGAAAAGGAATTAGGCAATATTCTCGACCGATTAGAATCCCTGACCTCTGATCAGTGCAGCTATGACACCTTCAGTGGAAAGGCAAAAGATATGGAAGGAAATGTAAAATTCGTCATTGAAACAGATGCGATTAAATAAGATGAACAACACACATTGATAAGAGCATCCCTGTCAAGATACTGGATCTTCATAACTCAAAAACCTTGACGGGAATTTATTGTTGCAAAATAAGTTATCCTTACTATATAAAAGATCATTTCTTATAAACAAAAATATCGCAAAACTGTTTATTACAACAATTCTACGATATCATCTTCTCTCATAAAGTCAGTAATGCCGGCGACCGGAATCGAACCGGTACGGGAGTATAAGTCCCGCAGGATTTTAAGTCCTGTGCGTCTGCCAGTTCCGCCACGCCGGCATAAATGGGACCTACAGGACTTGAACCTGTGACCCTCTGCTTGTAAGGCAGATGCTCTCCCAGCTGAGCTAAGATCCCATGTCGTCAACCGACTTGATTATTATATACAGTCGGCACCTTATTGTCAACAACTTTTTTTATTTTATTTAAAAAAATTTCAACTATTCAGAAGTCTCTCCACAAGCTTCACGCACTCTGCTGCATCCTTTGAATATCCGTCAGCTCCTATCTCGTCTGCAAAGCTCTGTGTAATGCAGGCTCCACCGATTACTACCTTACTCTTACAGCCCTTTTCCTTACATATTTCCACTACATCCTTCATGCGCATCATGGTGGTGGTCATAAGAGCTGACAGTCCGATAACTGCCGCATTCGTCTCAATCGCCTTGTTGACAATATCCTCACAAGGCACATCCTTTCCCATATCAATCACGTTGTAGCCATAGTTTTTAAGCATAAGCACGACAAGGTTCTTTCCTATATCATGGATATCGCCCTCCACCGTTGCAATGACAAGAGTCGGCATATCATCACCTGAGTCCTTCTTTTCAAGCAGCGGCTCCAGATGTTCTATAGCAAGCTTCATAGTATTTGCACTGCCGATAAGCTGTGGCAGGAAATATTTCTTCTGGTTAAAAAGCTCTCCCACCTCATTAATAGCCGGAATCAGGCTGTTATTAATAATCTCGTCAGGCTTTGCACCATCAGAAAGCATTTTCTTTACTTCATCAATTATACTGCCCTTGTTTCCCTTTAAGACAGCCTGAAATACCGCATCCTTACTGCCTGCTGCACCTGTGCCGTTTGAAGCAGACGCATCATTGTCCGACTTTTTCACAACAACAGTCTCATATTTTGCCTTTTCCTCCGCAAGCCTGCTCATGCGCTCAATGTATGCAATATCGCTGTCAGGTCTGTCGAGCAGCATATCCGATGCAAATGCCGCATTCATCAAAAGCTCCTGTGATGGATTGGCAATAGCCATGGTGAGTCCCTTGCATATGGCCATTGTAAGAAACGCTGTGTTCACGTACATACGCTCAGGCAGTCCGAAGGATATATTTGAAAGTCCGCATATTGTAGGAAGCTTTTTCTCATCCTTGCAGTACGCAATGGTCTCATAGCACTCGATTGCGGCCTTTGGATTTGCACCTATTGTCGCAACAAGTCCATCCACCACAATATCCTCATGTGCCATTCCAAGCGAAAGTGCTTTGTCATAAATAGTATTTATAATCTGCTTTTTTTCCTCGACATCCTTCGGCAAACCTGCATCCGAAAGCGGTAAAAGTATGAACATCGCTCCGTATTTTGCCGCAAGAGGCAATAGTTTTTCCATCTTCTCAGTCTCAAGAGAAATGGAATTGATGAGAGCTCTTCCCGGATAAATCTTAAGAGCCTCCTCTATTACCTCCACATAGCTTGAATCAATACAAAGAGGGCAGTCCACGGTTGATGAAACCTCATATATAACCGATTTCATCATCTCCTTCTCATCGATACCATTCATGCCCATATTGATATCAAGTATTCTCGCACCATTTGTCTCCTGCTCCATAGCCATCTGGCGCACCAGGTCAAGCTTTCCCTCACGAAGCTGTGCCTGCAGCTTTTTCTTGCCTGTAGGGTTGATTCTCTCTCCGACCACAGTAAAGTTGCCATCTAAGTCAATCTCTACATTCTTTCGTTCGGATGCAAGCACTCTTCTATGATGCTCAAGCGGCTTATGAACAGGCATTGACTTTACGGCCTCTGTGAGAGCACGTATATGCTCCGGTGTGGTGCCACAGCAACCTCCGACAATGGATGCCCCCGCCTCCACAAGCCCTCTCATCGCATCGGCAAACATATCCGGAGTCATCTTGTATACAGTTTTACCATCCTCAAGCTCCGGAAGCCCTGCATTTGGCTTGGCAATAAGAGGCACTGTAGAGTACTCTGCCATTTTTTCAACCAGCGCTATCATCTCAGCAGGTCCCGTCGAGCAGTTCACACCGATAGCATCCACTCCAAGTGACTGCAGCACAACAACTGCTGTCTCAGGCGGTGTACCAAAAAGAGTCCTGCCATCCTCGTTATAGGTGAGTGTCACCATAATAGGCAGGTTGCTTACCTCTTTTATAGCAAGCACTGCCGCTCTGCACTCCTGAAGACTCATCATTGTCTCAACCACAAAAACATCTGCGCCCGCCGCATCAAGAATCCTCGCCTGCTCCTTGTACACCTCCAAAAGCTCCTCAAACATTAGATCCCCGAGTGGAAAAAGCTGTCTGCCGGTCATCGTCATATCTGCTGCTACAAGTGCCCTATCCCCGACAGCCTGCTTTGACAAGCCAACAAGCGTGGTATTTATCTCATTGATTTTCTCCTGTAAGCCATATTCTAAAAGCTTAATCCTATTTCCTGTAAATGTAGGTGCGTAAACAATATTCGTGCCGTTATCGACATAGGCCCTCTGCAGATCAAGAATCACCTGCGGATGCTCCATCACCCATTCCTCCGGACACACTCCTACCGGCATGCCTGCTGCCATCAGGTTTGTACCGGTCGCACCATCCAGGATAACTATGTTTTCTCTGATATATTTTCTGAATTCTTCTCTTGTCATTTTGTTTCCTTTTCTTTTCAGCCATTAATCACTCCACAGTGTAAAATATTTCAAAGCAAAAGCTATATACTCTTCATCCTTGAAATTTGTGAAAATTTATATTATCATTGTAACCGATTTTAAAACACAAAAATCAATAGTCTATTCACCATAATATACTAAAATACTATATTTTTCAAACAAAAGAAAGGATTTCTTATGAAACTTATCGCTTTAGATCTTGACGGAACACTTTTCAACAACCAAAGTCAGATATCCAAGGAAAATATAAAAGCTATAAAAGAAGCAACTGCCGCCGGGATAAATGTAGTCATCTCCACCGGCCGTCCCTTCGGCGGACTGCCGTTTGAGGCAATTAAGGGCACCGGCATCCGCTACGCTATCACTGCAAACGGAAGTGCAATCTACGAAATTAACACCAAAAAATGTCTTTACGAAAACTGCCTTTCTGATGAGACAGCGTTTTCAATAATTGATTACCTGATGACAAAGCGCGTTCATATGGATGCCTTCATAAACGGCTGTGGCTATTCTCCGTACAAGTGTCTCGAGGATGCAAAGGATCTCAAAATGCCTTCTTCTATAAAGGAATACATCATGACAACCAGAAAACGTGTGAACGATATCACTGAAATGATGCGCGAAAACAATTACCATATGCAGAAAATGACCATCAATTTTCCAAAGGATGTAGATGATAACTACTACTGCCGCGACGAAGTATTTGAGTACCTGAAAAAAATCCCTGAAATCACGCTCGTAAGCGGTGGCTACGGCAATCTGGAATTCACGAAAGCAGGCGTTGACAAAGGTGTGGCACTTCATAAGCTGGCCCAGATCCTGAATATAGCAGCTGATGAGACAATGGCTGTCGGTGACACCGAAAACGACATGGCTATCGTAAAAGCCGCACACATCGGCGTGGCCATGGGAAATGCAACCGATGAGCTTAAGGCACAGGCTGATTACATCACCGACACAAACGAAAATGACGGCGTAGCCAAGGCTATCCGCCACTTTATGGATTAATCTCACAATAAATAATCACCTGTCATATATATCCAAAGAAGCACATATACTTCTAAGACAACATATGACAGGTGATTTTTTGATTGTAAAAAAATATTTATCCAATCCACTTGTAACCGGAACTATTTTCCTAACACTTGCCGGTACAACCAGTCGGTTTATGGGTTTTTTCTTTCGCATATTTCTTAATAACGTCATGGGCTCAACAGGTCTAGGACTCTATCAGCTTGTAATTCCACTCATGTCCGTATGCATGTCACTCTGCTGCAACGGCTTTCAGACCGCTACATCAAAGCTTGTTGCCGAAAAGCCTCAAAACAGGCAGATTATACTCATTTGCGCAATAATTATGTCAGCCACCATTGCTCTTTTACTCACAATTATTATGTATTCCAATGCCAACTACATAAGCCTTTGTATTTTAAGTGAGCCGCGCTGTACAGAACTTGTCAAGGCGCTGTCCTTTTCCATTCTGCCCGCTGCTATCCATTCCTGCATAAACGGATACTATTATGGATTGAAAAAAGCAGCCGTTCCAGCTGCCACACAATTAATTGAGCAGACCGCACGCATTGGCACCTGCTATCTGATATACGCAATACTATCTGACGGTGGCAGCTGCTTTAAGCCTGTATACTCTATATACGGCATCGTGGCAGGCGAAGCGAGCGCAACCGTCTTTTCCGTTATCACAATAAAAAAAGATTTCTCATACTTTAAAATATCCGTCAAAAGCCTGAAAACAACAGCCTATGGCATGGCTGCGCTTTTCATTCCTTTATCACTAAACTACATATTGGCAAGCTTTTCATCCTCCGTCGAAAATGTGCTTATCCCGAGAACTCTTAAGCTCTACGGACTATCACCTGCATTGGCTCTTGACATATTTGGAACCATTTCCGGTCTCACCCTTCCCGTGCTTTTATTTCCCGGTGTACTTTGCAGCTGTGCCTGCGTGATGCTTCTGCCATCTGTTTCTGAAGCGAATGCCGCCGGAAAGGATACAAAAATCACTAAAACCGTAAACTCCTGCGCCTTATTCGGACTATGTTTCGGTCTTATCTTTACATGTATATTCTATCTGCTTTCAGATTTTATAGGGGATTTTCTTTTCTCATCGAAGCTTTGTGGATATTTCCTTAGAAGACTGTGTTTTCTGTGCCCACTGATGCACATAAGCGGAATGCTCTGCAGCATACTGCACGGTCTGGGCAAAGCAAAGCAGGTGCTCTTCGTCAATCTGCTCACCTGTGCGATAAGAATCCTGATGATTGTATTTCTCATCCCTCGCCATGGGATAGACGCATATCTGTGGGCTATGCTTGTGTCACACGTGTTTATGACGCTTGCTGTCGGGATTCTCACCTGCCACACAGCACACAAATAAAAAAAGCCTGCACATACTCCAGGCATACCGGAATATGTGCAGGCTCATAAAACTACAGATTATACACGTGAAAGGTACTCACCTGTTCTTGTATCAATCTTGATAACATCATCTGTCTCAACAAAAAGTGGTACATATACTGTAGCACCAGTCTCAACTGTAGCAGGCTTTGTAGCACCTGTTGCTGTATCACCCTTGAAGCCAGGCTCTGTCTCTGTAACAGTAAGCTCAACAAAAAGTGGTGGCTCAACTGCAAATACATTGCCCTTGTGTGAGCAAACCTTACACATCTCGTTCTCTTTTACAAACTTGAGAGCATCGCCAACCTCATCCTTTGGTAAGTCAATCTGGTCATATGTCTCAACATCCATGAAATGATAGAAATCATCATCTGCATAAAGATACTGCATATCCTTACGATCAATGTGTGCTGTAGGGCATTTCTCTGTTGGACGGAATGTCTTCTCAACAACACCACCACTGATGATATTCTTTAACTTTGTACGTACAAATGCTGCACCTTTTCCTGGTTTAACATGCTGAAATTCGATAATCTGATAGATGTTTCCCTCGAACTCGATAGTAACACCGTTTCTGAAATCTCCTGCTGAAATCATTAGTTACTTCCTCCTTAAATCGTGCGAGCCTAAGCTCTCTCATTCGTCCATTCTACAATAAAAAGCAATACATTTCAAGTATTTATTTTCTATTGTATGAATTTGTATTGGTTTTATATTAGTTTCTAGCCTCGATATCCGATATCATAGCTATTCTCTTTGCGTGTCTGCCGCCCTCAAACTCGGCTGTCAGATAAGCCTTTACGATATCCTTTGCAAGCTCAACACCTACAATCCTCTCACCAAAGGCTATGATATTGGCATTGTTGTGCTGTTTTACAAGGCGTGCTGTGGCTGTGTCTGAGCAAACTGCCGCACGGATTCCGTTGACCTTATTGGCTGCTATTGAGATACCCACACCAGTACCGCATATCAGTATTCCGCAGTCAAACTCGCCTGATGCCACTGCATTAGCCACCTTCTCACCATACTCCGGGTAATTGCAGCTCTCACTTGAATCTGTGCCGAAGTTGGTCACCTCGTGACCCATGCTCTCAACGTACTCCATTATTGTCTTTTTAAGCTCAACTGCTGCGTGATCGTTTCCGATTGCAATCTTCATAATATATATGCCTCCAAATTTTAAATTATTAGTTAAAAATTATTTATTTACTTTCTTTAAATGCCTCTTGTAGCATGCAATTACAGGCTTTTCAATAAAACGCTTAAGCACAATCTGTATCTCCTCATGTGGGTCAATAGGTGCTACAAGTATTGACCTGATGCCGGCAAGATTGGCTCCGATGATATCCGTAAATATCTGATCTCCCACAAAAAGAGTGTTTTTCGTATCTGTACCGAGCCTCTCCATCGCAGCACGATAGCCGGACGGCTTGGGTTTTCCTGCCTTGTAGATATACTTTATCCCAAGTTGCTTAGCAAAACTCTTAACACGTGGCTCCTTATTGTTTGAGAGCACAAGGCACGAAAATCCAAGCTCCTTAAGATGCCCAAACAAAGCAATCGCCCGCTCATCAGCAGGCGAACCATGAGTCACAAGGGTGTTGTCGATATCAAAAATAATGCCCCTGTAGCCCTCCTTATATAATTTATCAAAATCTATGCTGTATGTCGAGTCAATGTACTCTCCCGGGTATAAAAAACTCATAGTATAAAATTCTCTGTCTCCCTGTTAATCTGTTCATTCAAGGCTGCCTGCTGCATAACGGTGACATCCGCACTGCCAACAAAACGCTGATACTGCTGCAATACCTTATCCTTGTCTAAATCGGATACAGCTTTTGCGACATCAAGTGTGCTGATATCACTGTCAGCACCCTTAAGCTCATAGCTCGCATTGGAATCATATGTATTTGCATAATCAAGCGAGGTAAAGCTCTGCCTTGCCCTTGCAACCTCATAATCAGCCGTATCATCAGCAATGGATTGCTGTGAAGCTGTGTCATCCACTGCCTGCTTCGAACTCATAATCTGGCTGTTTCTAAGCTCGTTTACCCTTATGGAATTGTATGAATAAAAGCCTTCGCTCGGGCGAATACCGGAAATGTTCATACGCACCTTCCCATCCTGTTTTAAATAAATCCTGCTGCCTAAACACTATTTGGTGTCAAGCATCTTTTTAAGCTCTGTCATAAAGGTGTTGACATCCTTAAACTCTCGGTAAACCGATGCAAACCTCACATATGCTACCGCATCAAGGTCCTTTAATCTGTCCATAATCAGCTCTCCGATGAGTGATGTAGGGATTTCCTTTTCCTCTCTGGCAAAGATTTCTATCTCGACCTCATCTACAAGCTTTGAGATTGTATCTGCTGAAATCGGTCTCTTGTGACATGCAAGAAGCACGCCCTTTTCAATCTTGGAGCGGTCATACTGCTCTCTGTTGTTGTCCTTTTTTATAACGATGAGTGGGATTGTCTCCACCTTCTCATATGTAGTGAAACGCTTTCCGCAATCATCGCACAGCCTTCTGCGCCTGATAGAGCTGTTGTCATCAGCCGGTCTTGAGTCTATTACCCTTGTGTTGTCACTACTGCAAAATGGACACTTCATGCCGTACCCTCCGTAGATATCATATAGTATGAAGAAGCAAAATATCTTTGTTTCTCATTATAATACTTCAAATCATCATCTGTATTTAAAAAGACCTATACATATTTTAGTATATATATACTAATTTTCGTTGTCAATATGTTTTGTACTGATTTTGACTTTTTTATAATTTTTTTGTATTTATAAAATCATAACAGCTTGCGCCGCATATCAGACTCACATATATTTACCAATATTATATCGGGTCCAATCTTCACAATCTTAACCCATGGAATACAATATTCGTAATCCCTGCAAAATATTCCCATATATTTTCCCGGTCCCGGCACAATAATCGCACAGATTTTGCCACAGACCGGGTCAAATTCAAGGTCACGCACATGACCGATGAACCTGCCCTCCTCCACGCTCACAACCTCTTTTTCGCATAAATCCAGAAAACGCATAAAACAGACCTCCCTTGGTCTATCTTATGCGTTCTTTTTGATTTTGTGCTTATAAAAGCGTTTTATTCATAAGATTATACATTAAATCTGAAAAGAATTACATCTCCGTCCTTAACAACGTACTCTTTTCCTTCCATGCCTACGATGCCCTTTTCTCTTGCGGCTGCAAGGCTTCCGTTGTCGAGAAGATCCTGATAGTTGACTACCTCCGCCTTGATGAAGCCACGCTCGAAGTCAGTATGTATCTTGCCGGCTGCCTGTGGTGCCTTTGTACCTTTCTTTATAGTCCATGCACGGCACTCATCCTCTCCTGCTGTGAGGAAAGAAATCAGTCCGAGAAGTGAATAGCTGGCTGCTACAAGCTTGTCAAGACCACTTGACTCAACACCCAGATCCTCAAGGTACTCTTTCTTTTCGTCCTCATCGAGATCTGCAAGCTCCTGCTCAATCTGTGCACAGATAACAAATACCTCTGCGCCCTCTTCCTTTGCCATCTCTCTTACCTTTGCAACATGCGGATTGCTTGCGCCGTCATCTGCGAGGTCGTCCTCTGATACGTTTGCTGCGTAGATGGTAGGCTTTGCTGTAAGGAGATTATAGCCCTTGAACCAAAGCTGTGCATCCTCATCATCAGGCACTTCAAAGGTTCTGGCCATCTTTCCGTCCTCAAGATGAGCCTTTACTGCCTCAACAAGCTCAAGCTCCTTTGCAAGTGTCTTGTCCATTCTTGCCTGCTTTGCAATCTTTGCAATTCGCCTGTCGAGAATCTCAACATCCGAGAAAATAAGCTCAAGATTGATTGTCTCTATATCTCTTGCAGGGTCTACAGAGCCATCTACATGAATAATGTTTGTGTCCTCAAAGCAACGCACTACGTGTACTATTGCATCTACCTCACGGATATTTGCAAGGAACTGGTTTCCAAGTCCCTCACCCTTGCTGGCTCCCTTCACAAGACCTGCGATATCAACAAATTCGATTGTTGCAGGTGTAACCTTCTTTGTGTGATAGAGCTCTCCGAGCTTTACGATTCTCTCGTCAGGCACTGAAACAATACCTACGTTTGGGTCGATTGTAGCAAAAGGATAGTTTGCTGAAAGCGCTCCTGCCTTTGTGAGTGAGTTGAATAATGTAGACTTTCCGACGTTCGGAAGTCCGACGATTCCGAGTTTCATGGTATATATATCTCCTTTAAATTGATTTCATATGTATTTTGTGTATCGGATGTTTGTTGATACAACTATGTAGTGTACCACATTGTAAGAGATTTGTATATAATCTTACGAAAAAACCTCCCCTCACATAACCTGATATGCGGGAAGGTTTTCACATTTTATTATTCACTTACCATCTCATCGCACTTAATCTGCTCGATATGTATGGCAAGATAGCCTGTTTCATTGTCCAAAAACTCATGATTTAAGTCCTTTCCAAGCTCCTTACATATCTCACTGGCCAGTGTGAATGACTCCGGATAATTTTTCTCGATAAACTGATTGAGATCAACCTTTAATTTCTCTCCGGTCGTGGCTCTTGATACCATGTGGCGTATATGGTTCATGAGGCGGTTGTAGGCCATAGTAGTGACATCTATGTGCTTTCCAATCTTTTCCTCTATAAATGTGGCGCATTTTCGAACTGCTGCCGCCATCTCCATGGCATCCGATACCTTTGAATTGTTTAAGGATGTATGAATATGAAGAGTAATGTAGCCGATCTCATCATCAATTATATCAATTTGTTTTTTATCCTTTAGTATATGGCGTATATTCTCAGCTATCTTGTACTCCCTATAAAACATCACACGGATGTCATCGTTTAAAGGATTGCTGATCTGTTCTTTGTTTTCCATACGCTTTACAGCAAATGCTATATGATCTGCCATAGGAAACAATATGCTTCTGTCTATATGTCCAAACTCATGCTCTGCATTATCGAGCAGTGTGTTTGCAATCTCAAGATACTCCGGCTCGATGGATTTTACTATGTCCTTTGCCGGACCTCTGTCCCTTGTCTGGGTCAGCTCATACAGTGAATCCTCTTCCGTTGGCTCGACAGACTGTGTAATTTTCTTTCCAAAACCCACACCCTTTCCGACTATAAGATATTCTCTTGCGCTCTTGTCCTTTACCGCAAGCACTGTATTGTGATTTAAGACCTTTGTGATTCTGTACATATCGTTCCCCTGACATCTTATTACTTCTCGTAGGTGTCAACTGCGTAGAGAGGCTCTCCCGCCTTAATCGCTCCGTCTGTGATGAGGCGGATTTTCTGATTATCCTTTAGCTCTGTGCAGATGACAGGAGTGGTAACTGATGGTGCGTTTGCTTTTAAGTAATCCAGATCAAGCTTCATAAGCACATCGCCCTTATTAACATGCTGACCTGCCTCAACCTGTACATCAAAGCCTTTACCCTCGAGCTTTACAGTATCAATTCCTACATGGATTATCATACCAATTCCTGAGTCGGTTGTAAATCCCAAAGCATGCTTTGTATCAAAAACGAATAGGACAGTTCCATCCTCAGGTGCTACAACTACCCCCTCCCCAGGTGTGACTACCGCTCCGTCACCCATCATTTTGCTGGCAAATGCCTCATCCGGCGCTGTCGAGAGGTCAGCTGCTATTCCTGTCATAGGACTTGAGATGATAACTGTACTTGTCGGCTCTTTTTCAACATTCGAACCCTGTGCTTTATCAGAAGCTGCATTTTCGTTCTTTGCTTCATCTGTGCCTGCTGTATTACTTTCTACTGCATCGTCCTCGAAATGCTCCTCTGTCACGCTTGCAAGATAATCCTCCAGGTCTGATTTTATCACTGTTACTCTCGGTCCATAGATAATCTGTACGCCCTGTCCCTTGTGCACGACTCCTGATGCTCCTGTTGATTTAAGAAGCGCATCGTTTACCTTGTCAGGGTCAATTACTGTGATACGAAGCCTTGTCGCACAGCAGTCCACATCTGAGATATTGGCTTTGCCGCCGAGACCTCGTGATATGGTCTGTGAGAGTTCGTCTGCTGCAGCTGCTTCTTTTCCGTCAGAAGACTTTACGTCCTTAGCAGCCTTTCTTGCGTTTACATCTGCCTTGGTGTAGAGCTTTGTCTCTGTATCGTCATCCTCACGGCCAGGAGTCTTGAAATCAAACTTCTTTATAAGGAAGCTGAAAATAAAGTAATACAGTAAGAAATATACTATTCCAACCGGAATCACGAGCATCCAGCTTGTCTTTTCATTGCCCTGTAATATACCAAACAGGAAGAAGTCAAGTAATCCGCCTGAGAAAGTAAGTCCTACAGCAATGTTTAAAATATGTGCTATCATGTATGCGCTTCCTGCGAGCACTACCTGTACTGCAAAGAGAGAAGGTGCTACGAAAAGGAACGAGAACTCAAGAGGCTCTGTGATTCCTGTAAACATACATGCAAGTGTTGCTGAAAGTAAAAGGCTTCCTGCCTGTTTTTTCTTTTCCGGCTTCGCACATTTAAACATTGCAAGTGCTGCTCCCGGAAGTCCGAAAATCATAAAAATGAACTCTCCCGAGAAATATCTTGTGGCATCGGCACTGAAATGTGCAATGTTTGCAGAGTCTGCAAGCTGTGCGAAGAAGATGTTCTGTCCACCCTCGACCATATGTCCTGCAACCTCCATTGTTCCACCGACCGCTGTCTGCCAGAACGGCATGTAAAATACATGGTGCAGTCCGAATGGAATAAGTGCTCTCTTAATGATACCAAAGAGAAGTGTTCCGAAATATCCTGTTCCTGTCACCACTGTGCCGAGTGCATAGATTCCGTTCTGCACTGTCGGCCAGATAAAATACATTAAGATTCCTACAAAAAGATATACCACTGTTGATATGATAGGCACAAATCTTGTTCCACCGAAAAATGACAATGCATTCGGCAGCTCAATCTTGTAGAAACGATTGTGCAGTGCTGCCACTCCAAGTCCTACGATAATTCCGCCAAACACACCCATCTGCAGTGACTGGATACCGCATACTGATGTGATGGTTCCATCGAGCACATCCTTTGCAATGCTTCCGTCTGCAAGGATTTTTCCGGAAATCTTGAGCATCGCATTGATTGATACATTCATAACAAAGTATGCTATGACTGCCGAAAGTGCTGACACCTCTTTTTCCTTCTTTGCCATTCCGATTGCTACTCCAACCGCAAAAATGAGTGGAAGGTTATCGAATATAGCACTTCCGACCGCATTCATGATTACAAGAAGTGCATGAAGTATAGTCTTATCTCCTAGCAGCCACTGTAAACCATAGGTCTCAATTGTTGTTGTGTTGGTGAATGAGCTTCCGAGTCCTAACAGCAAGCCTGCTACCGGAAGGATTGCAATTGGAAGCATGAAGCTTCGTCCTACTCTCTGCAGGACACCAAAAATTTTGTCTTTCATGAGCTTTTCCTCCTATAAATGCGGGGTATGTATTGATTTGCACCTATAATTCTTTTATGCTCCAGTGGCAAAAAAGGAGGCACCTATCATACACTAACCCTGTTAAAAGTTATGTACGACAAATGCCTCCCTAAAAGTAACACGTCTGTTTATGTTTATATCACAGAAGCTTTATCATTTCAACACAATTTCGCCGCGAATTTATTTTTTGTTAATCATGCTGTTTTTATACATATTTTTTTGTGAATTATGTCTAATATCTTTTTTCTCCAAACGTCTCCATGTCTCCACTACCATAAAGCATTCTTCACCTGTGATACCCTCTGATGAATACACAGCCTTTTGTATGATGCGCATGTACTCGTCCCAGTGGATTCCACAATAATCCGGTCCGCAGTATTTTTCCTTAAGGTTAGCCAGATAAAGCTCATCTGTCCTGTTTTTTGAAGGATGTCCCATCCCTTTGTAGATGCGGTTGTTTATCATTATTGCAGCCCTGCTGTAGCGGCCTTTTTTCACCCTTTTTTCAAGTCTTGCTTCCCACAAAATATTTCTTCGTCTTTTGATGTAAACTACGATAGCTGTAAATGCAGTCAGAAAAATCACACAGAGTGCGGTTTTTAAAATCACCGGTGGGATATGAAGTCCTGCTTTTGAATTCTGAGCATCTGTACGCTTATCCGCACCTGACTGTGAACCATAAGCATTCTCACTGCCATCATTTTTTACATCTGTATTTTCTGCATCTTCGTCTGTTGCATCTTCATCTGCATTATCTTCATCTGCATTATCTTCATATGCATTATCTTCATTTACCGCAGCATCATTCATATTCTCAGTATCATTAAAAGCATCACCGGCATTCGTTTTCTTTCCTTTGACACCAATATAGTCAAACGGATTCTCACCTGTCACATACTCAAAATATCCCGGTGTCATCTCCACCGGAATCCATCCGAAATCATCCAGATATATTTCAACCCAGGCATGCGACTGCGAATCCTTCACCTCGCATATATCCTCATCATTTTCACCGGATTTGAAGCTGTCCTCCTTTGCACAGTATCCGCTTACATAGCGGCATGGAACGCCCATCTGTCTGAGTATCATGGTACCCGCCGATGCAAAATGCACACAAAAGCCCTGCCTGCTATTTGAGAGAAAATTTTCAACTACATCCTTGCCGCCTGCGGAAGGAGGATTTTTGCTGTACTTAAAAGCCTTCGATGTCAGAAACTGCTGCACCAGCTGTGCTGCCGCAATCCTGTTGGCATCATTTTCTCTTATATAGCCTGTGTACATCATATCGCTTGTGAGCTGTCCTGTCCTAAGAAGCAGCTTCGCATCCTCCGCAACAATCCCGTCACCGCCCTGCTTTGCAGTATAGTTTTCCATTACATAATTATTGTATGCCGCATAGAAATCACTGTTGACCTCAAGAGGCTGCTCAGGCTCAAGGATAGACATTTCCAGACTACCATCGAAAAAGCCGGGACACGCCGATACCTCGATAGTCTTTGTTGCTTTATCCTTTGTAATAAAAAAGTCTTCGTCAAAATCTATATCACCCTTGGCATCTATACTGTATGGGTCGATACAGTACGGCAAATAGGTGTATTTGGTGGAAAGCTTCTCCATCGTGATTGTATACTTTTCGGTGGTCGGATTAGTCTCATCATCATAATAGCCATCGAGCAGCGTGGCTAATCCGATTGCATTCTGCCACGCTGTCATCCTTGAAGCATCATGATACTCTTTTTCCATCCCGGAAAAATCAGACTTTTTAATCCATCTGCCATTCTCGTAGGTATCACCGTAGAAGCTTCTCAGATAAATATTAGAAGGCGCTCCTGCCTTTGCTTCTACCGTCATCACGGTTTTTTCACTATAGCTTGGGTAGTGATTACTAACCGTGCCGTCCTGCATATCCATTCCTGTGCTGAAGAATGACTTTACGCTGCCCTCCAAGTCCTTTTGAAAAGCAAGCATCTGCGGCTTTTTATCGGCAAGTGTATCAGCAAGAGGTTCAAACGCAAATACACATATGAAAAGTATTGCTGACACTGCTGCCATGTATAAAAACGCCGGCACAATCCTTAAAGTCTCATTGCCCTGTGCACTGCCATTTGCATCATATCCTGCCACTGTACGTGCGTTGCCATCTGCGATAAGACACCAGAGTGTACACAGCGTGAGCATAACAACCTCGCTGACACTTGGGCTTTTGCCTATGCACAGCTGTACCGCAAGCATAAGCGTTGGAAATAATGTGAGCATGCGTCTTCTTTTAATTTGAACCGCCAGTGTCACCAGCAAAAGCATAACTATAAACGACACAAAGCCAACAAATGCCCCCGCAAAAGCTTTATCGCCCTTTGGACAGACAAATGAAGTGCCATAGTACACATTTATTATCTCAAGATACCTGCCCTTTACATACAAAAGGCCGTCTTTTATATGCTCTGCAGCCTGCCAGTTTGCAATAAACACTCCAAGCAGAAATACAAGCAGCAGCCCCGTATTTATCGCATGGCGCACCCATTTTCTTGTGTCAAGCGATGTAAGCCTGTTTATAAAGCCGCTTATCACCGAAAAAATAAACAGCCACACATACACATAATATGGGCATCTCACATGTGAAACGGTCGTATTCACAACAGACACTGCACACACCGTAAGAAGTACTACTGCAGCTGCATTGGCAAGTTCAGTAAGCAGGACACCAAACACTGTAAATGCATTATTATAATCAGGCTTTATCTCATTTGTGTCAGATCTCTGCCATCTGCTTTTCCTAAATGACAATCTCGTTTTTTTCATCCGCTCTGCCAACTATCTCCTCTCCCCTTTTTATCTGAAGTCTTCCGTCCACGCTAAGCAGACACACAAGCTTTTCTGCCCGGTACTTTTCCTCATACAAAAAAAGCGCATCATTTTTTGTATCCGGCTTTATTTTAAGAAAACTATTCAAAAATATGTAAAAGCCCTCCTCGTCATCCACTCTGGCTCTCACAATGTCGTTTATTGAGGTATCATACCATGCCACATAATGAGAGCATTTTTGATCCATAAGCGAAAAGGAAAGTGAGACAAGAAGCTTCATAAAAGCATCCGCCTGTCTGCCTTTCTTTATCCCCCTTAAATCTGCTACTATGGCCACCGCACATGCCTTTGGCAGGCTGTTCTCCTTTACCATCAGCTCATCAGTCCTTGCAGAAAGCTTCCAGTGCACACTCTGCAGCCTGTCACCGTTTTGAAACTCCCTGACATCAAACAGCTCCGACGGATCATATCCCGGTCTTAAATCATCATAGATATCAGAATCCCCAAAGAAATTTCTTACTCTGTCCGTTATCCTCACAGGAATCTCATCAATCTGCGGCATCACCTCAACATTTGCATATTTTTTAACTCTTTTCGTGACATAAAAAAGCCTTGAAAAATCATATAGCTTTATCCTTACAAGCTCAAATTCATAATTGCCGCATAGGTTCACGCTGTACAAAAAATCACTGCCTCCTGACAGCCATTTTGTACTTTTTTCGCCGGATAAATTATTTTTCACCGTTACACGGTATTTAACACCATCGAAGCCTGCCTCCTTCAGCCTGCAGGAAAGACTCACCCTGATGCTCTCGCCCTGTGTGGCGATAGCTATCGGAATGTTTATAGCTGCCACTGCCCGGTGCGCCTTTACAAGCAATGCTATAAATGTCAGCACCATAAACACACACATAAAGCAGCCAAGCAGTGCCAGTGCAGCATTACCGTATATCATCGACATATAAAAAACTATTGCCGCAGTAATTATTCCTATCAAAAAACTAATCACGATTACCTGCCTTTTTCACATAAGTTGTCGGCTGTTTAACAGCCTTTAGTATCTCATCTATAACTGAAAGCTCTGATACATGTGATACTCTCGCCTTGGTATTTAGCACGATTCTGTGCTTTGTCACATCCGCAAATACAGAAACCACATCAGATGGTATGACGTAGCTTCGCCCACTCAGATACGCATATGCCTTTGCCATCCTAACACACGCAATCGTACCTCTCGGACTCACTCCAAGCTCAATGTACGGACTTGTCCTTGTCGCATCAACCAGATCCACAATGTACGAATAAATACTGTCATGTATAAACACCTGCTCGACCTCTCCCTGCATCTCAACAAGTCCCTGTGCATTCATAACAGGCTTTATCGTATACTCATCAGCCTTCACACTTTTGCCCTTTGCGATATCCACCTCTGCTTCATGTGAAGGATATCCCATGCTCATGCATATCATAAACCTGTCAAGCTGTGACTCCGGCAACAGCTGTGTACCGGCGCTGCCCTTTGGATTTTGAGTGGCCATTACTATAAAAGGCTTTGGTACTTTCCTGCTTTCTCCATCCACAGTGACATTTCCCTCCTCCATGACCTCCAAAAGCGCCGACTGTGTTTTGGGACTTGTCCTGTTAATCTCATCTGCCAGAAACAGATTACACATCACAGCGCCCTCATGGTACACAAATTCTCCGGTCTGCTTCTGATACATCGAAAAGCCAAGTATATCCGCAGGCAGCACATCCGGAGTAAACTGTACCCTGTGATTCTCAAGAGCCATCGCCCTTGAAAAGGCTACTGCAAGCGTAGTCTTTCCCACTCCCGGCACATCCTCAAGCAGTATATGTCCACCTGCCAAAAAGGCAGCAAATGCCTTGATGATACAATCATCCTTGCCCTTTACTGCCTTTTTTACTTCGTCTATCACTAACTGTGCATTATTCATTTGTCTTATCCCCCGGTTAATCATTTTAAACTGCCGATGATTATCTTCATCATCTTATTCATAAACAGCTACATTTATTTTACATAGTTTGCATAAATATTTCAACTTTTATCCCTCAAATTAAACAATTCTTAAACCTTATTAATCACCGCTGCTACACGGTTCCTGTGATGACAAGCGTGCTCTCGCCCGGTGTGACAACCCACGCTCCTGTCGTACTATCCTGTGTGTAGGTTGCAGCCGGAACAGTGATTGCACCTGCAGTGCTAGAAAATGTGCCTGTCGCCTCATTGTAAGTGTAATCCGTAGCTGCAGTCCAGGCTGTGCCGTTTAATGCCGCTGTAAGATTACTAAGAACCGGAGCAAATGTGTCTGTTATAACCACTCCTGTGGTATTGGTAGCTGCAACACTTCCGTAGTTTTGAATCCTGAAGGTATAGGTCAGTGTACCGTTTTCCGTCACTGGAACAGGGCTTACAGACTTTGTAATTGCAAGATTTGGTGCAGCCTCGGCATTTACTGTCTCTGCTGCTGTGACCGGAGTGATTCCTGTGCCGCTTACTGTAGCGGTGTTTGTGACAGATGCCTCTGTGCCAAGAGGAGCATACTCATTTAACGCTGCCTCATAGATGACAGTTGCATTGCCACCTGCAGGGACATTTATGCCTGTGATGCTAAGAGGCGGTCCCTGGGTTACTGCAGGCGCTGCCTGGAGTGTGCCGTTTGTATAGTATTTTACGGTGTTATTCACATAGGTTAATGGTACAAGAGTGTTGGTGTTAAAGGTATAAGCACCTAGATTGTCAGAAAGTGTCAGACCGTTTATTGCGGTATTTCCGGAGTTTACGATACTCACCACATAGGTTATTGTATCGTTTTGATTGTAGGTGTTTTTGACTGCTGTTTTCGTAGCAGAAAGCACCTCCAGTATTTCTCCGACTGCTATATTTGAATTGGCTACATTGTTGCCATAACGAAGCTGTGCCTGATTAGTAAATCGTGCCATATATTTTCCATCCTTTCATATATTCAGGTATGGTTTAATATATGACACAAATCTACAAATGACACAGATTATCTACTGTCCTGTTTATTTTTCTCCACATCAGCCTTTTTGATAAGCTCAAGAAGCTTTTCAAGCTCCTCCTCATCCACACCGGTGTAGCCTGAAAGCTCACCAATGCTCGGCTCACAGCCCTTATTAGATTTGAACTGCTCCACTGCACGGTTTACTAAGGAAACCTTTCCTACCACAGTATTCTCGCTCTCAGCCTCACCTGTCTGCTCTCTGATACAAGCTTTCATAGACTCCTCTATGGCATCCAGAAGCTCTTTTTCCACATCTATCTCATCCCCGCAGCCGCAGAGCTCGGTAAGGCACATGAAAAGCCCCATATTTCCTTCCTGCACTACGTCCTCAAAGCCCTCTGATGTAACTGCAAGCTTCTTTGCCATGGCAAGTACACTTTTGAGCCAGAAATTTGATATAGTGTGTATCACACTTTCATCACCCGCGAGCAGCTTTTTGTACATATCGTCCTGCTCGGCTTTCGTGTAATCAGGCATCTCTTCAAGCTCCTCAAGATACATCCTAAACATAGGTGAATCCGGTATGAGACTGTCCTCATCTATGTCAGGCTCAGCTTCATTATCCTGATTATCTTTATTATTTTTCCCACCTGCTATGGCATCCATCGAATCGCCTTCTGAGTAAATTATATTGTTCAATGCAGCATTTTCAGACGCTTCATCCCCATGTAATTCGTCCTCATTTGATTCATCCTCATAATCGCCTGCACTCTCATTCTCCTGCTCATGCGGTGTGATGAGAAATTCAAATACCATGTCCTCCTGTGCCTTATTGAGCTCCATATCCTTAAAATAAGACATGATTTCATCTCTGCCTATCGGCTCCGCTGAAGTACGGATAATCTCGGCCACGCTCTGTACTGTCTCTATAAAAGTATTCTGATCTAACATGTTTTACACTCTCCTGTCTGATTTCCAAATAATACATAACTATATCAATCCCTGGATAAAAATAAACAAAATTAAAAGCGGCAGTATGAACTGAAAATACGGCTTAAGCTTCCTTGAAATCTTAAGTCCTGCTCCTGTATTTGCCTCATCTATATACTTATCAAAGCCCCAGCCCCACTTTGTCACGCAAAAAAGCAGATAGACAAGGGAGCCAATCGGAAGAAGCAGATTGCTTACCATAAAGTCCTCGCTGTCAAGCACATCCCTGCCTCCTATGAGGTGCAGATTGCTCCACACATTGTATCCAAGCACACACGGCATACTTGCAATGAGAATTATCACTCCATTTACGAGCGCAGCCTTGTTTCTTGACCAGCCAAACATATCAATGGCAAATGACATGATATTCTCAAATACTGCGATAACGGTTGAAAAGCTTGCAAAGGTCATAAACATGAAGAAAAGGCAACCCCATATACGGCCTCCCTGCATATTTACAAATACATTTGGCAAAGTGATAAAGATAAGGCTTGGTCCTGCGCCTACCTCCACCCCATAGCTAAAGCAAGCCGGGAAAATGATAAGACCTGACATGATAGCCACAAATGTATCAAGAGCACATATTTTGGCACCCTCACCTGTAAGAGTATGTTCCTTTCCCATATAGCTGCCGAATATCTCCATCGCAGCTACACCCAGACTCAGCGTAAAAAACGCCTGATTCATGGCTGCTGTTATGACATTCTTTATTCCAATCTCAGAAACCGCATCCAGATTTGGAACAAGATAAAATTTCACTCCTTCCAATGCCCCTGAAAGCGTGATACTGTGCACTGCAAGGACTATAATAAGTAAAAGCAGAGCACTCATCATAAATTTACTGATTTTCTCAAGTCCATTCTGCAGACCACGGCTGCACACCAAAAAGCCAAGTACTACCGTAATTATCATCCAAAAAGCCATCTGCTTTGGATTTGCAAGGAGGCTTCCAAATGCAGCTGCCGCATCATCTGCATTCATGCCTGATGTAAAATCTCCCTTTAGGAATTTAAAGAAATACGCAACCATCCAGCCTGAGACTGTTGTGTAATACATCATGAGCATGTAGCAGCCAAACATGGCTATCCATCCGTGAATATGCCATTTACTGCCCTCCTTCTCAAGTGCCTTGTAGCTCATCACAGCACTTTTTCTGCTGGCTCGGCCTACAGCAAGCTCCATGGTAAGCACCGGAAGCCCCATGCATACCAGAAATATAAGATAAAACAGCACAAAAATGCCTCCACCATTTTGCCCTGTCACATACGGAAAACGCCATACATTGCCTATTCCTATAGCGCATCCTGCACTTACCAGTATAAATCCCAGACGTGATTTAAATGATTCTCTTTTCATATATATCTCTCCTATTGTTATTGCGTTACGTTATCACCCTGCTGTGAGCATTGACTATTGCTTTGTGCTTTATTACTCTCCTCAAAGACTCGCAGCTCCTTTATTGCCTGTCCACCCATCAGATAGAGAATACCTGTATTGAATATAGTCATAAGGCCGATTCCTACATCTCCGAGATCCCAGACAAATGTGTATGCCGCGATACCGCCTACAAACAGCATAACAAGAGCCAGCACCTTGTACATTGTCTGTGAAATCCAGTTATCCCCAAACAGATACGCAACATTACTCCTTGCATAAAAAAGTATACCAAGGAAGGTGGAAAAGCTGAATAAAAACAATGTGACTGCTATAAAAATAACTCCAAAATCTCCAAGATGATACCTCATAGCTGACTGTAATAAATCCATGCCCTCTTTCCCTGCCACTATATTCTCCGGTGCAGTGAGCATGATCATTGCCGTACAGCTGCAAATCACTATCGTATCTATAAATACACCGAGCGCCTGCGTCAGTCCTGCCTTTACAGGAGTATCGCACTCTGCCGCCGCTGCAGCGCATGGAGCTGAGCCTGAGCCTGCCTCATTTGAAAAAAGACCTCTCTTTACACCATTCATGAGCACCGCTCCAAAGCCTCCCGCAGCCACCTGCCTGATACCGAAGGCTTCCTCAAATATCCTTGAAAAAACCGATGGCATCATGCCTATATTTTTAATTATGATAAAAATGGTTATGGCAAAATAGCACACCGCCATGATAGGAACAACTATGTCAAGTACCTTTACCGTAGCATTTTTCCTAAGCACTATTACAGCAGCCACTGCAACTAAAATTACGGTAGTGTAAATAGGTGGTATGCCAAATGCATTTTCAAATGACGATGTAACTGAATTGCTTATAACCTGACTTATGCCACACCAGCAGATTAGTCCGGATATAGCAAACAAAACAGCTATAATAACATGTTTTTTCTTTTTGCCTGATTTATCCTCAAAGTAATGGTGTATGTAATACGCCGGACCTCCACGATAGCCTGAGTACAGTGGATCCGGCTCCTTGTGAAGCTGTGCCAGTGTAGCCTCCACAAAAGCCGTGGATGAACCTATAATGGCTGTTATCCACATCCAGAAAACCGCACCTGCGCCTCCCACTGATATGGCAGCCACAACACCAACCAGATTACCCATGCCCACTCTCGTCGCCGTAGAGACAATGAGTGTCTGGAACGTGGACAGGCTGTCCTTATTTTCCTTTTTACCCGTCAGCGCCTTTATCATGTCCGGAAACATTCTGATTGGTAAAAGTCTTGTCCTTACAGTGAAATAAATTCCTGTCGGAATCAAAAGAATTATGAGCAGTGAGATTCCCACGCTCCCACCGCCGGGCAGTGGAATGTGTATCAGATCTCCCCACAAGAAAGAATAAACTTTTTCAATAAGTGCTACTATCATAGTAAATATCGTCCCCTTAGTTTTCATTGCTTCAACGCATTAAAGATGAAGCCAGTATTACTATGATACAATATGAGCAGGAAACTTTCAATATATTCTGTTTTTTTGTTCTGTTTTTTCTTTCACAAACAGTAATAAATACACTATAAGTCCCTTGCATATGAGATTATAATTTCTTATAATGATATAGTTGAATATTCAAAAGATATACGCCCGGGGAGATAAATAATGATAAAACTAATAGCAACAGATATAGACGGAACACTTGTAAAGGACGGCTCACTGCTCATAGATCCTGAGTACATGTCTGTCATCGACAGGCTCATAGACAAAGGAATAATATTTGTAGTCTGTTCCGGCAGACAGTTTTCAAGCGAATTTAAGCTGTTTGCTCCGATAAAGCACAAGCTTTTGTATATAACAGACGGAGGAACAGTCGTGCGCACTCCAAAGGAAATCCTGAAAACCTATCCTATGGACGAGGATATATGGAAGGGCATGTGCCGGATGGTCCGTGATGAGCTGCCTGCATGCGATTACTTTGCCGCTACTCCTGATTTCTGCTTTGCAGAGGATGGTGGCAGCCCGGTCTTTCACCTGCTTCGTGATTCATACGGCTTTGAGATGCGTGAGGTTGATGACATCACAAGGCTTGACAGAAATGACATCATCAAATTCACTGTCTTTCATCCCGACAAATGTGAAGAGCTGTGTACACCGGTTTTCATTCCGGCATGGAATAAAAAAGCTCACCTGGCAGCCGCCGGCAGGGAATGGGTAGACTGCAACGCAAAGGGTGTCAGCAAATGGACTGCACTCTCATACCTCATAGACAGATTCGACCTGCTTGCGGACGAAGTATGCTGTTTCGGTGACAATCTGAATGATATTGAGATGCTTCAAAATGCCGGTATAAGCTACGCCGTCTCAAATGCCCGCCAGGAAGTTATCGCAGCCGCAAAACACACCTGTGCGCCTTACTGGGAAAACGGAGTACTTAGTGTTTTAAAGTCTTTTTTATAATTTTTAAAATTTTTCAAAAAAAGTACTTGCATTTTTGTAAAACCCTGTGTATAATATCATTTGTCCGTGTGACACAGATATTCACACAGATGTTTGCGCTTCTAGCTCATTTGGTAGAGCACCTGACTCTTAATCAGGGTGTGCAGGGTT
>OGZR01000333.1_pt1 | contig 23766 bp, 25 predicted proteins | sample 1576851 | NCBI WGS metagenome assembly OGZR01 (sample SAMEA3541492, study PRJEB24748) | human gut metagenome | biome: human gut; feature: human-associated habitat; material: faeces | place: China | collected 2012
AAATTAGTAATAAGGAATTCTCATTTTGACTTGTACTATTTATATTCTAGCACCACTGAAAAGCCTGAAAAATAAGAACACACGCCCTCGCCGCAACAAGCGAGGGCTTTTTTTGAACTCCAGGAGTTCGCTTTATTCCCATCACAAACTATACACTTCCATCATGAGCCGAATTCCGACTTTCAGACCTTCCTCAAAAGCGGTCTTCTCCCATGTACAGCACACCGTTCCCTGCCGGTCCATGATCTTCTCCCAGAGCGGAATCTTATCTCCGACATAGTCATCTACCAACCTATCCATACCATCTAGCCCACGCAGCCACTCTTCCAGTTCCTTTTCCTTGGCCTTTGCTGCTTTCCCAGCAACTGTGTTTTTCTCTACTGGGTTGTTCTCTGTATAATGCTCGTAGATCAGATCCAGCAGGTTCTCCACCGGCGGATAATACTCCGGCTCCGTTTTCTTAATGTACTCCTCCAGCATTTCCTTCAATTTTTCTATAATGCCACCATCCTTCCCAACTGAGATTCACATCCTCAGTTACGGCACATATTACCGCACACTTCTGTACATAGCAACCTATTTTTTGCGGTCTTTTGGATGCCCCATTTTCTCCTTCACCTCGTCCGGCACATTGATCAGCCCGAACCGATAGAACATTCCATATATGTAAGTCACGCCCCGGATGTCACCCAGAGCTTTCGGGCGGTCTATCACTTCTCCTTTAATATTCCCCAGTGCCAAAACAATAGAACTCCACGCCAGACTTTTACTCTTCTCCCGGCGGTCGATCCACAGCTCTTTCGTGTACTCGCCGTTCCTGCCTTTCCGTACCTCATAAGAAAATGATAAGCCTGAGTAAGTTTTGAATTTCATACCGGCATAAGCCACAACCACTCTCCAGAAGTTTTCTTCTGTCGAATCAGTCCTCCACCGCTTCATTGCTCTATATCTCCGCTGCCGCTCTGCTCCAACACTGATTTTCTCTTTGGATGCAGTACTTGGGAAGTACACGCCTTTTTTATAAGGTAGGTACGAGGTAACAGAGGCTTTGGAAAGATTTAAGATATTTGCGGTTGAGAGGATGGCTTCTTTATAGTTCTGTGTTTCTCGATACTCCTCAAAAGTATCCTGTACCTTCTCCGCCACATCCGATTCATACACACCAGCCGTGATGAGCAGCTTTCTTACTTTGATTGGATTCAGAGTTAGCGCATCTGCAATGGATCGGAGGGAGCAGTCCTCCTCATAAAGCGCCACAGCACTTTCCATCTGCTCTTTCAGATTTTCCCCGGCATCATACTCCGGCTTTAGCTTCTTTCGACCGCCGCCAGGCTTTTTAGCTTTATACGCTCTTTTCTCTCCCATAATTATTCGTGCAGCTCCAGCGGCAATCCGTCCGGGTCATGGAAGAAAGTCATCTTCTTATCGGTATAATCATCCACACGAACTGGCTCACATTCAATTCCTAATTCTCTCAGCTCTTTCACCGTCTGCTCCACGCTCTCTACACAAAAAGCAAGATGTCTCAGACCACATGCTTCCGGGCGGTTCACACGCTTCGGAGGATTTTCCTCAGCGAAAATCTCCAGCTCTGTGTGTTCATTGACACGCAGATCCAGCTTACAGTCCTTGCGCTCCGGGCGGTAGTTTTCCCTGATGACAGAGAAGCCCAGCTTGTTCACATAAAAATCCTTAGCTGCTTCGTAATCAGATACGATGATTGCAATGTGGTGCATTTTAGATAAGTTCATTTTTTCTTCACCCCGTTTCTTTTATTTTGCCCTTTTTTATTTTCGTTATAAACTATATATCAACCTTCAAAATATACCGTGTGAACTCCTAAAGTTCAGTTTGTCCACACGGATTTTATTTTTCTTGGGTTCCTTGTTTATTTTAGCTTTTCCAGGATCTCATCCGCACTCATCCCGCTGGCTAATAATCTCTTAACCACACTCTCGGCTTCAGCCTTCTTTGCTTCTTCAGCTGCCTTAGCATCTGCCTTTGCCTTCTTCGCTTCCAAGGATGCCACTTCTTTTTCGGCCTTCTTCAGAGCAGTCTTCTTCTCCTTCAAATCCGCCTTCAAAGTATCAATGTTGGCGGTGATGGACGCGATCTCGGCTGTGAGTTCTTCCTTTGCGGACTGTTTTTCTGCAATCTGTGTTGCAAAATCTGCAATCACAGTTTTGGGCTTATTCTTGCTACCTTTAGTTCTAGGCATAGGACACAAACCTCTTTCCAAAATTATAATCGTTTAAATCAAGTATTGTGTAGGTATGAGAACAGCATAGAAGTCTCTTTTTCTAGTATATCACAAAACTATATTCTTTTACAGACGCTTTCTTGCCTTCATCACTACACAGTACAATAACCCGCCTAGCATTCCGCCGACTGTGTTATAGAAGATGTCTGATAGCTGAAACGTACCCAAGCGAAGCAATAATTGTAGCATCTCTATGCTTATCGAAAAGATAAATGCTATCTTCCCGCTATAACACAGTATCTTCTTCCAGCCTTTTCCAATCTTTTCTCCGAACGTCCACATCACTACTGCTGAAAACGGTACCATCATGATTACGTTCTCAATGCACTCGGTGGTTAGCTTCTGTTCGCCATTCACAGTCTCCCAGATTCCCCAGCCACCCATGACATCGGATAAAGGATTCATCCACATCTGACGGTTTAACAGGGTTCGGAACAGAATAAGTGAGGTCACCAAAGCTAAGAAAAACAACCTCCGAAAGAACACACTCCCCTTGAATTTTTGATACCAGGTCACTATGGCACTCTTCCATCCTTTGCCAGCCTCTTCAGGTTCATACGCATATAGATAGAAGAACATGGCGAGGAAGGAAAGCAGAAGTGAAAATCCAAACGGCTCGTACAAAGCAGTCAGGATGTTTGTGAGAATTTTGGCTAATACCTTTATTGCTTCCATTACAGATCACTGAACAGGTCAGCCTTGTACACGCCTTTTTCTAACATTTTCTTGAAGCTGTCCTTTACTGTTGCGACATCCTCATGGTAGGTCATGCCGTACCAGGTGTCGTTGGTCTTCAGGACCTTTACGGACATCTTTCCCTGCTCCAGCAGCTCACCGATGAAGATTGGGATCAGATACTCGGCTTTCTGAGGATTGCTCGATACCTCTTTCTCGAAAAACTCCTTGAAGCCATTTTCCAGCACATCCAAAAATTCTGGCGTTAATCCCCACATATTCATGGATACCAGAGAGTTCACATCCACAACTATGCCGTCTGCCTCTGCTCCATCTGCAGTCTTCACGATGTTCTTGGTCTCCACAACCTCAGTCAAGTTGTTATCCTCGTCCATCTTGCAGATACCACGAGTCACACCGCCATTATCAGACAGGGTATTCTTCAGCACAAAGCCTGCCATACAGGATTTTCCGCCATTCACCAGATACTCATGGACAGCCTTGAATCCTTCCTTGCCATAGTAATCGTCTGCGTTAATGACGATGAACGGAGTTTTAATTACGTCCTTCGCTGCAAGCACGGCCTGACCGGTTCCCCAAGGTTTTGTACGGCCTGCTGGAAGTTCTCCCGGAATATCGTTGATATCCTGGAAAGCATAGTCCACAGTTACATTGTGAGAAGAGCAAATAGCGGCAATGCGATTACCGATGGCCTCTTTGAACTCCTTCTCAATATCCTTACGGATAATAAATACCACATGATTGAAACCAGCCTCAATCGCATCGTGAATTGAGTAGTCCATGATAATATGGTTTGCATCATCAACCGGCTCCAACTGTTTTATTCCTGTTCCAAATCGGCTGCCGATTCCGGCTGCCATGATCAGTAATGTTGTTTTCATCTCTTTCTCCTATTATTGCGCTTTTGCTGCTTTTATTGGGCACACCTTAATACACTGATAGCAACGCACACATTTACTCTCATCGACCTGTGGGTACTCAAAGCCTTCTTCATCCTCAACCATAGAAATGGCTTCTTTCGGACAAATTGCATAACAGGCAGTACATCCACAGCATTCTTCCTTTCTTTTATATAATACTGGTACTTCTTTTTCCACCATTCACAACAACCTTCCTATTCATTTCACTATTGCCATAACCACCTAATTCTTTTATTTTTATTTCCAGCCCAGACGAGCAATGCAGACAATAAAAATGCAGACACACCAACAAACATAAATTTATGTATTCCTTCTGGGAAACAAACTGCTAATGTTGGAAAACATTCAAACGCTCTGACAAAAATATAATGGCACAGAAACAGTAACGTGCTCATAGATCGGAACCATTTTCCCAAAGATCCAATATGCAAAGGTAGCATAATAACTGACTCAACTACAAGCACCGACACAACAGGTAGCAACAGTTTTCTCCATTCGTACTGAAAGTACACTCCCACAACATAAAGTGTAAAAGCTGAGATTGTGCAAATGAATACTGTTTTTGTTTGAGGGATTTTCTGGATTAGCGTCCCAAGCATACAATAAAACATCCCCATAAACACACCATTTTTTATTGTCTTTCCCCAAATCATATAATACAATTTCCAAAATCCTGCATATCCATTGACAGATGCCACATCCAACTGTTTTTGAACAAAGATACCAGCAATAAAGAATACAACTCCTATCAACATAATCCAAGTATCGTTAATTTTCGATTTCTTCAATATCAAAATCAGAATCAATCCAATCAGTAATGCGTTCAAATACCATAGCTGCGCATCACCGATAAAAAATACGGTTCTGAACCACTTCAAAAGTACGCCAAGCATACTACTTTTACTCAGTATCAACCTGCTCGGTAAAAGCACAACTGACCAGACAAAATATATTTTCAATGTTTTCAACAGATAACTTATCGCATATTCTTTTTTCTGAGCTTCGTTTTCTAGTTTTTCAATTCTATTAAAAAAGAAATAACCTGCCACTATAAAAAAAAACGGAACCGCTAAGCTATCAAAAGAATTAACAATACTTGCTAAAATCGGATGTACGACCGTACCCCCCCCCCGCATGAATATGAATAACCGCAAAAGCGAAAACAAATTTAGCCAGATCGATACTATCCATTTCCTGCTTGTTTAATGCTTTTCCACTCATAAATACTCCTCTCCTCAAGTTTTACTTATTAAGTGCTGTATTTTTCGTTTTGCTCTTCTCAGAACCTTCTTTATATAATTTGCAGTTCCACTGTCCCCATATGCTCTGGCAATATACGAAAAAGATTTATCATTCACATCGTTCCAAAACTGTTCTCTTCCATCTGGTTTTGGAAATGGGGCTTTCAAAGGTGGTTGCATACTATCTTCAATTCTTGTGCTCTTCCACTTCAATTCAATCTTCACATTTTCAAAGATGCTATCAGCCTTTTCATTATTAACTAGGACCAATGACACTCCTTTATTATCATCGAATTCCGGAGCAGCCTTTTCGATTCCCCAATAATCTGCTATCGTAATATCTCCTGGATGCATGATGGACTTATATGGACATTCATAACAACTCGGTCTAAGAACCATGTGACCATAGAAGAGATTCTTAAAAATCGGGCTACTTACATTTTTTCCATTATCAAACCAAATGGTTTCAACATGATCTTTCCATCCGAAATCCTTCTTATTTCTAAAGTCAACCTTAACAACTTTTCCATGATTCTTATGTTCCTGCCATCTAAGGTACTTATCCCAAACAACAGGACTCGGAACTCCATGACAGACAATATCTATGCATATAAGGTTGTCATAATCTTTACCAAGAAAATACTTTAATCCAGCGACTTGACAAGAAGTTCCAGAGAATAGCACCTCTCTTTTTGCATTCAAATCTTCCTGTACTTTCTTATATGTATCTCCCATTTTACTTTGGATATACTTTGAACCACGCATTTGATTTCGTCCATCTCTGATATCAGTTCTCACATGAACAGCATGAAAATCATCAGTTAAAACGCATCCATAAACAGTACCACCATCATCCAAAACCAAGTCTGACAATGCCGTGAAAATACCACCAGAACGTGAAGCTGCCCTGATTTCTTCGTCTTTATGCTTTACAGCATATACCTTAGGCTGCGACCAATTCATTATGCCGCCCTCCTTTCGGAGTAGTCAGCATAATAAATCAAATCAGGATTTAGGGTTTGCCCCCCCCCCGATTGATATTAGTTTAACAATCTTGTTTTTGATTTTCGTTTTTAAGGGAGTTGTTCCATATTTTTTCATAACGAAATCCACTCCTTTCCTTTGATAATCATTCCAAAATTCATCTCTCTGCTCCGATCTTTTAGTAGGAGCTTCCAAGTTCGCCTGCCAGCATTGTTTTGTATCGCTTAGTCTATACTCCAACTTCACTTTGACTGTCTCAAAGAGCTGCTCTCCTCGGTCTGTGTGGATCAGGAAGATTGAGTTGCCTTTTTCATCATAGAAGTCCGGAATTGTTTCCTCAATATGCCAGAAATCTCCGATTGTCATATCCGTCTTTCGTTCAGTTGTCGCATACGGACATTCATAGCAGGACGGACGTAATGCACATTGGTTATAAAATACTTTAACATAATCCTTTATCAGATGCTCCTGACCGCCAGCTGTTACATATGCCGTCGGAGCTTTCCAACCATTCCGCTTATCCTTAAATGTCAAATATGTAATCTTCCCATACTTTTTCTCAGCAGACTCAGCATATTCTTTCCAGAGCCTTGGACTCGGCGATCCATGACAGATAATATCAACTATCCATACTTGTTCACGGAATCCCTTCATTTCCGCAAACTTGCGAAAACCATCGGCCTGACATCCCATGCCGACAAAAAGCAATCGTTTTTCCGGATGATTAATCAGCCAGTCCTCTGCGGTCTTATAGATTTTTCCTGGCTTGCTCTGCATATATTTAGAGCCAATAGCCTTGTCACGTTCTTCTCTGTTTTCGATTAGTTGAAACTCAGTGGCGTGATCTTCATAATTGTACACAGCGCAAACCACGGCATCACCGTTATCCAGAAAACAATCCGAAAGAGCCACAAAAGCTCCACCAGATGAACTGCGTAACAGAGAAGCCCTATCTTTCAATCTTCCAGCATAAACTTTCGTTTTCACTTCTGTTATCAAACTGCCACCTTCTTTCAGCGGTCTATTACTGCCGCCATTTTTATCTTGTCAACTATCATCAAAAAAATCAATGTTGTAATGTAAACCACAATTGGCACAATGAACTTACAGCAATTCTAGTCAATGCTGTAAAATATTCTCCAATTACTCCCGGAAACGGTGCATGAATACAAACAATCAGAAAGGCACAAATTGCTTTCAGAATGTCAATATTATCTGCTCAGCTCTCAAGATTGTCCTCCCCAACTCACACTATTTCAAGTCTTATTTTCCAAGACGGCTCTTCACCAGATTTACACCCGATTTCAGCATGTCCACATTAGTTAAAATTGCATAAACTGCAGTAATACAAAGTGCTGCAAACTGGATCATCCTATTTCCGCAATAGTATGTTCCTATGAGCATCCCACCAATAAGGACACTGCCAATAATAATAGGCTTTCTAATTTTCATGTGTACAGTTTTATTTACGTCAATATAACGAACAATAAACATTGAAAGAAAGGCAATCAGCGTTGAAAGGGATGCTGCAAACACTTGTATCTTGTTAATTAAAATCAAATCGACTGCGATGTTAATAATAGCCGCTGAGATTGATGTGTACGCAATCTTTTTTGCGTTTTTTTGTGCCACATAGACACAACTATATAATCCAACCAATACACGGAAAAGCATCGCATACATTAAAATCAAAATCTGATTATATGCAGCGCTGTATTTTAGATTAACCATTATGGGAAAAACAAAAGGCATACAGGCAACAATACCAAAACAAGCTGCTGCAAATAACTTGAACAATGATGTCATTGTTTCTGTCAAAAATTCATCCCTATCTTCATCACCATAGTGCAATGAAACTGTTTCTGTCCAAGATAAATTTAAGATATTATAAAAACTTATAAATACATTTGGAAATTTGTTTGCAACAGAGTAAATTCCATTTGCTGCTGTTGTAAGAAAATGTGCAATAATTGTTCGATCTGAAGCATTTACAACCCACCAAGCCAAATTATTTGGAATTAGCGGAATGGAGTACGTTCCAACACTTTTAAATATACTCAGGTGAATATTTTTTGGAGAAATATATTCCCAGCATTTTGATGCAAATATCAAATAAATTAATGTAACAATCTGTGCAGATAACGTGGAAACAAACAATCCTTGGAGTCCCATTTTCAAAATAACCAAAGCAATAACATTTAATATTGTCGTTGTTGTTGCCGAGATAAAGGATGCTACCGTATATTTGACACTTTCTCCTAATCCCCTTACAAACTGCAAGAACAGTGCTGTAAATACCTGTAAAATCACATAGAGCAAAAGGAAGTATGCATTTTCGATATGTAATTTGGGAGTAATTATTAGATACATACCAAAATAGACAACAGATTGCATCATACTAGAAAACAACAATGTTGACAAAAGTTTGCTTTCTTCTTCTTTGTTCCCACGGTAATCTAACATAAACCTAAATAGTCCTTGATCTAGTTGCCAGTTTACCAAAGGCAATAATAAAGCTGAATATGTGACTAATAAATCAAATGTACCATACTCTTCCGTTGATAAAATTGCCGTATATAAAGGCAGTAGGAAAAAGCTAATACACTGCGTACATAACTTTCCCACTGTCAGTATGGCCGTATTTTTTGCTAATTCTGTTTTACGACTCATTAGTATCTCCTATAACAAGTTCTGCCTTGATATGTGGCTATAAAATACCAAGGCAGAACTGCTTATTTTAATATCCTATCAATGTAATCCAGTGACCTGTGACGTTCGTTATCCAGTAGTAAATTCACTACATTCCATTCAATTTTTGGTATGTTCAATCCATTTGCAGATTTTCCTTTTACAAGTCCACATTTCTCTAACTTGAAAATATTGAGAATATTAAGAACCCTATCTTTTCTTTCAATCTCTGTTTCCACATAAAAAGGTGTGTTCAAGATAATAGAAAAAGCTGTAGCATGAAACGAATTTGTTACTACACATTTTGCACCTGCAATCCACTGCAAAAATTCTGCTGGGCCTGCAGCTCCAATGTGCTTAACATCACGATATTTAAACCACGTTTCCTGATCCCACAACATAAGAAGTTCATAGCCTGTTTCTTCGCTTAATTTTTTAGCAAACTCCAGCGCCGGTTCAGCGGTCTTACTATATCCCATTTTGAAAAAAAGAATGTAATCTTTTTTTACTGGCTTTGCCGCCAAACGCAACCAATTGCTTTTGGTTGTGAGGAAAACCGGATCTAATACAATTTCAATGTTTTTTTCTTTTAATCTTTGATTAAGAGCCTCTTTGGATGCACTTTCTCTTACCGAGATATTCTTAAACCTTTGAAGACACTGAATCATTTCATTCGATTCATCTGTTGAAAAATCAGCACCGCCTGTACTTGCTGCATAAGCTATTTTTTCTACTGAGTCATCGATCTCCGGCAGAAAGTAGTGCATATCATGCTCAGTAAGATTGTAATTCCATACCTGATCCGAACCTACAATAATTTTTTCAAAGGAGTTGCAAGTCTTCTCAAAAGAATCTTCACTTTGGCATTGTCCTGAACAAATTGTATTTTCTTCTCTGAATGACTGAAACTTTGAATTTCGCTTGATCTTATCCGGAATTCTCAGTATGCTTTTAATAATAACTTTCGGATGCTTACTTTTGAATGGGCTAATTGAATAATCCTTATAAATAAACTCTGGCTCATAATTTATAAGTTCACATTCTGTACCACCATGTTCTATAATTGTCTTTTGTAACGATACAGCCTGTAGCAATGCACCAAAATTATTTGCAGAATGAAAAGTTAATATACCAATTCTGCTCATACATTTTCTCCCACGAATTCTTTCTCACATTTCTCTAGTACAGCAACAATAACCTGATCCATATCGTAATACTTGTACTCACCCAAGCGGCCACCAAAAATCACTTTGCTCTCTGTCTCTGCCAACTTCTTGTACTCAGAATACAGCAAGCTATTCTTGGCATCATTGACCGGATAATACGGCTCATCACCCGGCTTCCACTCACTGCTATACTCACGGCTGATAATAGTTTTGGGCAGATCATTGCCGTTCTCGTCCTTACCAAACTCAAACCACTTGTGCTCAATGATGCGGGTCCACGGCGTCTCGCGGTCGGTGTAGTTGACTGCGGCATTGCCCTGGAAGCTGGGCTTGTCAAGCAGCTCATTCTCAAAGCGGACAGAGCGATACTCCAGCGTGCCCAGCTTATAATCAAAGTAGGCGTCAATGGGACCGGTGTAGACCACCTTGTCAGCCAGCGCATCCAGCTCGGACTTGTGCTCCAGATAGTCCGTATTCAGGCGCACCTCGATGCCGTCCAGCAGGTTGGCAATCATCTTGGTGTAGCCGCCGATTGGGATGCCCTGATACAAGGCATTGAAATAGTTGTTGTCAAAGGTCAGGCGCACGGGCAGACGCTTGATGATGAAGGCGGGCAGATCTTTGCAGTCGCGGCCCCACTGCTTCTCGGTGTAGCCCTTGATGAGCTTCTCATAGATGTCACGGCCCACGAGAGAGATTGCCTGTTCTTCTAGGTTTTTCGGCTCGCCGGTGATTTCCTTGCGCTGCTCCTCAATTTTGGCGGCAGCCTCCTCTGGCGTAACCACGCCCCACATCTTATTAAAGGTATACATGTTGAACGGCAGCGAGTAAAGCTCGCCCTTGTAGTTGGCTACAGGCGAGTTCGTAAAGCGGTTGAACTCGGCAAATTGGGTGATATAATTCCAGACCTTTTTGTTGTTGGTATGGAAGATATGTGCGCCGTACTTATGGACGTTAATGCCCTCAATGTTCTCGGTGTAAATATTGCCCGCAATATTGGGGCGTTTATCAACAACTAATACAGATTTGCCATGTACCCTTGCTTCATGTGCAAATATTGCTCCGTAAAGGCCGGAGCCTACTACTAAATAATCATATTTCATATTCTACCTCGCATATTTGATGTAAAAGAGATGTTAATTGCCACTGCGACTGCATAGAAACAAAAAGTCGAATCATATATAGGATTTCCTGTCATTCCATATAACAACACAAAAAATTGAATTGCAAACGAAACCGATAAGGCTAATTTTATACTTGTTAATTCGACATCACGTTCTTGATGACTAAGATAATTAATATTTTTCCATGTTATTACTATACTTGATGCCATTGCCATAATAAACACACAGAAACCAAAAAGTCCTGTTTCGCATAATAATTCAAGGTATATATTATGACACCCAGCAGTGGCACCCGTTAGCGCACTCAAGCCGGATTTATATCGAAATCCATACCATCCGATTCCCAATATTGGATTTTGATTAAAAATAGTGCGCGCCCTATCCCACATAAGAATCCGCAATAAACTTGCATTATCAGATCCGGCTGTTTGAAATCGTTCAAATACTCTTGCAATATCCGGAACATAATCCATAAGAAAATTCAATCCTATCAAAGCAGCCACCGCTGCCATCATGAGCTTGAAGGATTTTAACAACCTTTTTTCAGGATTAACAACATAATAAACGACTATTAAAGTTGCTACGCCGAAAAGCAAATGTGCTCTTTTAGATGTAAGAAGAAGTGCGATAACTGTAGCAATACCAGCTATCATTATATATTTTCGCTTCTTTTCGTGACCATTTAAGGTCAAAAATACAGCCCATACAGTCAATAAAACTATTGTAATATATGTTCCATTTTGAGAGTAATGATCTGCAAGAGCCGCTCGATACCCATACAATCCGTCTTGTGTTCCATCTTGATATTGTTTGTAAGTTGTATTAATAAAAAGCTGATACAATCCATTATTCACAAAAAACAAAAGAGTTGCAATAACATTTGCTATTCCTACGGCTGTTATTATTTGGGGTGCCTTTTTTATCCAATCACAACTTTTAACGCTGGCAAATATGAATAAGTAAGCGCCTATTAATCTTATTGAATTGTAGTAGCCTCCACTCAAAAATTCTTGATTTCTAAAAAGCACAAAGAAAAAACAAAGCATCCAAGGTATAATAATACTTCTTTTCTTATAATACAGCGGTAATAATAACGGTATCGCTCCAGAAAGAACCAAAATATATAGTCTCGCTTTATAAGGCAAAACGAACTGAGCAATCCCCCAATAATTTCCTGCAATCAGCAGCGTAATTAAACTTAGCGTTATAAATAATGTGTGATTAATTTTTACTTTCATTTCTACTCCCGTCCTCTATATCGTATTTTTTTCTTTTCACCAATTTCAAGCAAGAGTAGAAGTATAACGCAATATTCTTATCATACAAAAAAAACTTCAGTCTCTTTTTGAACGGTTGAGTATTACGTCTGTTTAAAACATCGATCCATGGAGCAGTATGTAAAACTTTTGAAAATTCAGACACTTTCTTATTGAATGGGTCAGTATTTTCCTTTGCTAAATATGCTCTAAAACATATATGTTTTAGCTTCATAAGTAACCAATCTGTATATGCGGCATGCACAATGCCTGTTGAAGCGCCATACTTTTTTTCCAGAATATCCACTGGAAGAGTTAATTGTCCCACGATTTTAGGATTATATTTATTCAACACACTATAATCATTTTGAATATAATAATACCATTTTTCATAAAGCATTCCCATTCGGTAATCCTTAGAACTATTTAACATGGTTAATGCCCAAATAGTATCTTCGCCAACTGCAACTCCTGGGATAAATTGATTTTCCAGTGCAATCTCCTTCTTCATGAAATGCGCCCAACATCCTTCTCCATTAAATTCCCATCCATCCTGATCAGGTCTCCACCTCTCACAGCTTTTTGAAAAAATATGACACTCCAATTCTTTTTTCTTATGATCATCCAACAGTTCAAATTTTACGTTCTTTTCTCTACTTGGAAAAATACTTGGCCTTTTATCTGTTGTATTTATCATTCCAACTATAACATCACAATCATAATCCTCAACAGCTTGGATCGCGCTTTCTAGTAACCACGGAGTTAATATATCATCACCATCAACGAATAAGATATACTGTCCTATTGCTTTATTCACTCCAAAATTACGAGCTACTGAGACCCCTTCATTTTTCTTGTGAAACACACTTATACGAGAATCTAACTGAACCAACTCATCTAGTCTATTACCGTAATAATCTTCACTTCCATCATCAATAATAACCACTTCAAAATTGGGGAAAGTTTGAGCAAGGATACTATCCAAACATTTTAATAAATCTTCATATTTTGTATTAAAAACTGGAATAATTATACTTACTATCATCGGTTAACCCTCCCCATATCTTCTATTTGATGCGATATTCTGCCAAACCAATTCGCTCACAATTTTGTTTTCTACCGTTATACCACATCAGCAGTTTGTTTTTTTGTTTATTTAAAGCAACCGTAGGCTTGTAAACTGCATCTGCATCCCAGGAATTTTTTTCTGGTGAAATAACAGGGTTATCCGTACTTCTAACCCAATTATGTATTCCGTCATTTGACTCTGCCATACAAACTCTAGCTGTATCCACATTTTGATATCCAATGTAGAACATATAGTATCTATCATTTTCCTTCAAAATATCGCATCCGCCTACCTTGCATTGATCATACTTTTCATTCGACTTTTCAAGTATAGGGTTATTTGCATACCTTTCCCAGTTAACGCCGTCTTTACTTTCCGCATAGCAAAGAACATCTGGTTCAAATTGCTCACCAGCTGCATACCACATTTTAAACATTTTTTCATCTTTGTCCCAGAGAACACACGGATTCATAACCGAACCTTTTTCGTATGGCTCACTCGGAACAAGAATTGGTTTTTGTTGCATTCTTGTAAATCGAATGCCATCATCACTTGTGGCGATGCCTATTGCACTATTATTTCTACTTTGTCCAGTGTACCACATCAACCATTTCCCATCTATTTCACAAACAGAAGCGCGATTAACCCGTTCTTCCCAACTTCCCTTATGCCCTGCTTCTAAAGCAACTTTCCATTTTTCCCATTCTGTACCATCCGTAGAATCAGTACATATTATTCCGCTATTTTTTCGTTCCGAGACAAAAAGGCGGTATCTATCTTCTATCATCACTACAAATGGATCAAACACGGAGGCCGTCGTTTCATCACCAAACACTGGCGAGCCATATTTTTCCCACCCTCCCTGCTGAGGAGCGTAATCATAAGTTGCTTTTTTATTATGGATGTATTCAATTTTTCTTCTTACCTTTGAGAATACGCTGCTCATCAAAATTCTCCTATATTTCATCTAATGCTTGCTGCAATTTCTGAAATAATATTAATATAATTTTTTGCAAATTTTTCAACAGTGAATTCATTATTAAACATTTCAATTATTCCAGCTTTGGCCTCGCACAATTCATCTACTGGCATTTTTTTAATATCCAATATCCTATCTTGTGCTTCTTCCAACGTATCATAAAATTTTAATCCCGGTTGTTTGAACTGTTCAAAATACTTATTCCCGCCTGTGCGACTCATTACAACGGGTACTCCAAGTGAAAGAACCTCTAATAATATCAAATCAAAGTATGTTTCATGATTTGGCAATACAAAAACATCTGAAGCCGCAATAAGTGAATGTGGATCATTTGTCCATCCCACCTCAATCCAGTGATCGTTTTTCAATCCCGTCATCGGTTCTTCTTTTCCAGCTATTAGAAAATATACATTCTTATCCGCAAGGAGCTTTTCTCCAAGTTTTTTTAAGTCAGCGTATCCTTTTATTTCATTGTGCCTTCCGGCATAAGAAATCACAAAAGCGTTGTCTGGAATTCCGTATTTCTTTCTGAAATCTTCTCTATTTACTTTTGCTTTACATCCAACTATTCCAGTTGGCATATAACGATACTTTTTTTCTTCTCGAAGTTGTTCATAACCTTCCCATGTATGATAATATGGTTCCTCCGCTTCCTTACATGGAAAAATAATATAATCTGCGCGCTTAAAAGAATAGGCATCCATTTCTTCAATTCTGTCAACCCATTTTTTCAACATCTTATAATCAAACGGATTCAGCCACGCTAGTTTTTCCTTAAACTTTGCGCACGGAGAATGCGATGTTAGAATTACAGTTCCCTTATAATTTTCCAAAGTTTTTCTACATAAATACATTGCATCAATTGAATGGAAATGAATCATATCATATTGATGTAATTTCTCGTCCAATGGATACGCCTTTTTTTCATAAAAAATGTCATCAACTGCTCTTCTAAATTCTCGCAAACGTTTTGGTATTTTGTCTTTATTTTTGACAGTATCCCTTAAACTTTTAGGTGCCGCTTCATAAAAAGAAACATCTATCGGAAGTTCCTCCTTGTTCAATGTATCTAAGCCCTGTCTCAAATTAAATAGATACCCTGCCGGACCTCCTACTGGTTTAAGCATACTTTCTGGATAGTATATTAAAAGTTTCTTTTTGCTCATATGTTTTCCTCCGTTACCGTTGCCGACTCGCAATTACATCTTACCGTCTTTTACTGTAATCATGAAGGCCTGTGTCCCCCCCCCACGAACAATATACTTAACGATAGATTTTACTTTTTCTTTCGCCACAATTCCTGGTGCTGTTTTCACCAAGGCTTTTCCAAAGTTATTGTACCTGTTATAGTTTTCAAAGAATTGATCACGCGATTTACTGCATTTTGAAGGTTTATTTAACTGTTCATTATGTGAAATCGCGTTATTGATGTCGACATCTAAAAGGTTTAATCCAGCACTCTCAATCAGCTCTTTACCTTTTTCACTCTGACAAAGAATTAGTGACACACCATTTTTCACTTCTCCACTTAGTTCGGTTCCCCAAGAATCTCCCAGCGTTATATCAGATACTCTGTCTAAAGTAGCAAACTTACACGAATAGCAATTTTCTGTATAATCATATGAGTGAAGGAATGCGATAAGGTAATTATCCATAGTATGAAACGCTGCAATAGGTTTCCCGTCTCTATTCAACTCATATAAACTTTTTATTCGAAAATTGATATCTGTAAGGGTATTTATATCATGTCCATATTCTTGAAGGCACTTTTTAAGTAAATAAGGTGATGGAGTTCCATGACATATCAAATCAGCGGTAACTAAATTGGTCTTATCTTTAATAAATTGATTCACCGCTGCTACTTGACAGGGCAATCCAATGAAAAGAACTTTCTGATTTGCTTTCAATAGTGATTGAATTTTTCCGTAAATTTTTTCCGGATTACTCTTAACATATTTTGATCCTGCAAATTTTCTTGCAACTGCCTTCTCATTTGTTACTTCAAATACAAATTTTCCGCTGTCAAACAAGCAAGATGCTACATATCCACCGTTTTTTATAAATGCGCGAATAATTGCAGATGCAGCACCCCCAGATGAAGCATGTTCTCTTATTTCAGAATCTGCCCATCCTTGATACCACCATTTCGGCTTACTCATGTCATTATCATTTTCTCGTGGACACACTTTCGTGCAAAGTCCACAGTCAACGCATTTTTTAGTATCAATCAGAGCATTATAATACTTCAAATCATCTTTGATTGTAATTGCATTTCTATGGCACTTTTCCACACAAGCCATACAGCCATTACACATATTCAATTCACATACTGTCTTCATTTTTCACACCACTCAAAGCATTGCTAAGCCATAGCAAAGAACGTTTTCTTTCTGCCGCAAGTATCTCATTTACACGGTTGTAATCAATTTTTGATTCAACAATGCTCAAATCTCTTTCATTTTTTGCAACTCGATTTGTTAATCCTAAAATCTCTAAGATGCTTTGCAATCTTGTACTGTATTTTCCCGGATATACAATTACAAATTCTTTGTTGAAATTCAAAGAAAATGCTGTCGCATGGAACGAATCTGTTATAACATAGTCTGCCCCATCAATTAAGGCAAGGAAATCTTCAACCGGTGGATTACAGAACATTTTTCCATTCTTGTAAAACTCATGTAATTGATAACTTAAATACCTAACTTCCAAACCTGTTTTAATCGAAAGTTCTTTTGCATACGCATCAATTCTTGGATTTCTGTTCAAATTGTAAATTAGAATATACCTGTCCTTCGTGAACTTTCTGGAAGAAATTTTTCTCCAATCTTCTCCACTTAATAACAATGTGGGATCTAAAACATTTGTACTATTCTCGATTCCCAATTTATCAACAATCTCTACTCCTGATAGTTCTCTCAAAGAGATACTATCATATCTTTTTAAAAGACGCCTCGTTTCATTTACTTCATCTGATTCTAATTTACTTTTTCCAAAACTTGCAGCATATGATATTTTTCTGGCTGACTCAGGAGCAAATGCCAGATAATACGGATATTCAATTCTTTCATTCCATCCATAATTCCAGACCTGATCGCTTCCTGTACAATAAACATCATAATCAAAATTTTCGCTTTCTAATTCTTTCTCACTTTTATATGTTTTAGGTGTCATATCAATATAATCATTGAGAAACTTAAAAAACATCCGAAATCGTATAATGTAAGATGGAATAATTATTGCTCTTGCAGCATTTCTAATCAAAAAACTCTTTTGGAATTTTTCTCCCTTGTTCTTTATTCTTTTTAGCATCCCGAGCGGAGTAAAACGTTCTGGATAATAATCAATGACTTCACATTCATAGCCCATATCTTTGATTTTTTCTTGTAATGCATAGGTCTGCAAAACCGACCCGTAATTAACCACTCGATGTTGTGTTATTATCCCAACCTTTTTACTCATATATCAATAATCCTTTCAACTATTACTTTGTTTCCACAAATCTATATATCTTTTTTCCATTGATTTTGCAGCAGTTCTTATATCAAACTTTTTCGTAATTAGTTCAATTCTATTTCGTTCCTTGTTTATTCTTTGTTGGCTGATAGCATCTACCCATAAGCCAAGATTTTCATTGCCGATTTTCAAAAATTTTGTGTCAGAGCATATCTTAACTTCCCTCGTCACCTCATCTGAAAAGAAACAAGGAAGTCCTGAATACTGCGCTTCTATTCCTGTTACAGGAAGTCCCTCAAACAAAGATGGTAAAACAAAAGCATCCATTGCCTGATAATAATTCTCTACATCTTTATGAACCCCGGCAAAGATAATTTTATCCTTGATTTCCAAATCCTCTGCTAAATTTTGAATCTTTGAAAACAGCTCTCCTTCTCCCAGAAGTAATAACTTGATATTCGGTGTCTTTTGCTGAACTTCTTTAAAAATCCGCAAAAGATACTCATGATTTTTCTGTAAATTAAATCTTCCAACATGACCAATAACATACTCGTCACGGATACCAAGCATTTTCCGCATTTCAATGCGCTTGTTTTCATCGAACGTGAATCTGTCCACATCTATTCCATTTGGTACAAACTCAAAAGTGTCTTTTCCATAAAGATACTTACCTGCTTCCGTTGAGCACGCCAGACGAACATTAGCATTCCATTTTGTTGTTCTGAATAACAAATATTTTGCCGTCCCTTTCAAGGTATGCAAAAAGCCAGCTCCATGGCTATGAGCTATTCTCCATGGTACATTATATTTCTTTGCTACTCCAAGATAAAAAACAGCAAGACTACTTAGATGACCATGAATGATTTGATACTCTTTATGCTCATCAAAGAACCTGTTCAATTCAGAAATATACTTAACAACATTTTTATCATCCAATACTGTAAAATGGTAAATTTTTCCACCCAGTTCATGTATTTCATCCTCATAAAGACCAACAGCTGCATGATGAACTACAAAATCAAACTGCACCTTTGATTTATCAACCATTCGGTACAAATTCATTATATAGTTTTCCATTCCTCCAGCATTTAATGATGCTACAACCTGTAAAACTCTTATCGGTTCTGTCATAATTATTTTTATCCCTATATTACTTTCTTAAAAATTTCATGTAAAAGCTTTTTCTCAATGAATTCGGGAGCACACAAACAAATGCTTGTCCCAGCCCACTAATACAAAAGTCCATCGACGACATATATCCTTTCCTATACTGTCCCCATTTAAACTTCAAAACAGTTTTTGCATATTTAATGCCACCACGGCGTTTAAAAAAATCTTCACTAGTTCGTATATAATACAGAGGTTCCGGAATATTATAACTTTTAATGTGATACTCTAGCACCATTCTTGCAAACAGATCATAATCTTCATACAACAAGACCGACTGATAATTGCCGCTTTTTAATACCGCACTTTTTTTATACATAACTGTTGGATGCAATACCGAACATCTACGGTGCATGAATCGTTCAATTTCATCATTCTCAGATGGCACTCTATGAATTGATATAACATTATCTACAGTATCTACAAATTCTGCCTCATAAGATCCAACCATTCCCAATTTTGGATCTTCTCTAAACTTCTCCAACTGCTTTTCGCATCTTGTACTGACCACATAATCATCCGAATCCATTCTGGCAATAAGCTCATTTTTAGAATTTTCTATTCCTTTTGCAAGTGCTGGTCCCAACCCAAGATTAGTTTCATTGACTATAATATTGAACATTTTAGGATACGCCGTCACAAAATTATTTATCACTTCATCGAGTTCAGTCGTGAGAGGACCATCTTTTACGATAATAAATTCATCTGGCTTAACAGTTTGATTCAGCATGCTTTCAATACTCAATGATAGATATTCCGGTTTTTCTTTATAGTATACCGACATTAAAACTGTATATTTTAAATTTTGCATCATTATCTCCCCTCATTTTTCCGTCATCTCGTTTTCATTTCTTTTTTAATCTATTTACACATCCAAATTCAGGATGATATCAGCGTGTTTTATGGTGCTGTTTTCGCCTAAGTGTTTTTCCTTACTGTCATACCCTTTCGGCGCAACAATCATATTTCTACTTTTCTCCGGTTTATTGAGTACACTCGTTTCTATTTCTCTATAGCCGAAGTGTTGCTTTATATAATCGAACCCCGTATACCCTGCAATGACGTTTTTCTAAGTGTTGGATTGTTGAATCGAACCCTGTCGGCGCATGAGTTTTGTTAAAACTGTATATATCATCCAGTCCAATTCTCACTATTCATTGTTCGTTATGAACAAATCATTCACTTTAGCCACTCAAAACATGTATTTATCATCACCATCCATGCTCTACTCAACAGCTGTTTTATGAAGTAGAAACCATCTGTTTTTCTCTAATTTTCATGACTCAACAAACCGTTATGATGTAGGTGTCATTAGCGGGTCAGATAGTGTACTCAACAGCAGTTTCAGACGTTAATGATAAACTCATGGATTTTTGTTGTTTTCTCCTGTTTTCCGCCATTTCTATGATTCTTCTGAAAAAGTTGTGCCAATTTTGTGCCACATGGGACAAAAGTTCAGCGTTTTGTATAAGTATCTAGCATTTATAGCTCATATAGCTGTGAAATATAACCAATTTTAGCAGCTCAATTAGTGTGTAAAACAGGTTCTTTTCGACGTTGCTACGTCAATATGGTTTGTTGAGTAGACATTGGTAGGTGCGGCGATTACAACAAAGTCCGCATCCGAGTATGCAGCCTTTGCATCCAGCGTTGCGGTCAAGTTCAGTTCTTTCTCTGCAAGATACTTCTCAATATAATCATCTTGAATTGGAGATTTATGATTGTTAATCATATCCACTTTCACTTGCACAATGTCAACAGCCATCACTTGATTATGCTGTGCTAACAGAACGCTAAGGGAAAGGCCGACGTATCCGCGCCGTTCAATGGCCGGAACAGACTTCTGACGGATTCCCTCGTACTCCGTTTTACCAGCATCGTCATATTCTGCACCACTCACATGATGGCCTGCTCTATTGTAGCAGGTCACGTCACAGCCATTCTGTGCCATTCGGGTGCAGAGCTCTTTGACAACGATTTCTACTCCGCCTTCTCTCGATAATCGCTTCTGTCCGAACATCGCAATCGCAAGTTTTTTACTCATAAATCTTTCCCACAATCCCACTCAATTTCTTCATCAATATCTCGGCCAACACAAAGAGCGGATAGGCTCGCTTGCCTGTCCGCTGGCTGTCACCCCACCCTCATGGTCGAGATTTCTTCCTGTGCGGCATTTCTGCCGTTCAGAAAGATCATTCGTTCATTCTTCGGGCAAGAAAATATGAACTTCGGGGTGCGGAGCCTTTCATTCTCTGCCGTACCCTTGTCCCTATTATGACAGCCGCGTATTATTTCACGCTCCCCATGGACGGTAACTACAACTCTTTTACCAAACATTTTCGGCAGCCATGTAAAGAAGACCGGCCCCTCTGCATCGGGTACTCAACAACAGTTTTACGAAGCAGGTGATAAACTCATGGATTCTCATTGTTTTCTCCTGTTTTTCGCCATCTCCTCAAACCTTCTGAAAAAGCTGTGCCAATTTTGTGCCGCAGGGGCCAAAAGTTCAGCGTTTTGTACAAGTTTTCGGCGTTTTAGTTCATATATAGTTCATATAACTGTAAAACACGACCGGTTTTAGTGCCCCATACAGTGTGCAAAACAGGTTATTTTTGATGATGCTACGTTAGTATGGTTTATCGGCCGCACATTTCTCTCTTCCTTATCTCCAACAGCACTCCGGTCAAAATCACCAGCGAGCAAAGCAGGGTCAGCCACCAGTTTTCGGTAAAGCCGGCGATCAGGTAGCCAACAACACACACGGCAATGACCACAAAGGCGTACTGCATCTGGGTTTGCACATGGTTGATATGGTTGGACTGGGCACCGGAGCTGGACATGATGGTAGTATCAGAAATAGGCGAAATATGGTCACCGCAGACAGCACCAGCCAGGACAGCCGCTACAGAAATGATCATCATGGTCGGGTCCAGTTCAGCAAACATGTTGACCACGATGGGCACAAAAATAGCAAAGGTGCCCCAGCTGGTGCCGGAAGAAAAGGCAATAAAAATTGCAATGCAGAAGATGATCAGCGGCACAAAGTTCATCAGGCTGGAATTCAGATTGATGGCCGAACGTACAAAGGTACCGATACCCAGGGCGTCCGTCATACCTTTCAGAGTCCAGGCCAGCACTAAAATCAGGATGGCGGGCATCATAAGCTTGCCACCTTCGGGAACGGAATTCATAAAATCCTTGAAGCCGATGACACGGCGCGGCAGATACAGAAGCAGCAGGAATCCCACTGTGACCAAACCGGCAAACACCAACGATTCCGAAGAAGAACAGTTGGCAAAGTCCTCCACCAGATTCTGGCCGCCGTTCAGGTGGCCGGTCCAGATCATAGCTGCGATTGCCGTTGCAATCATGACGACCATGGGCGCAATCAGATCGATGACCTTGCCTTTGGCGTATTTGCCGCCCTCGGTCGGGTCTTTTGTTTCCTGGTTCTGGAACTCTTCCCCGCCGGAGGTGAACAGATCACCTTTGGCCGCGTTCTCTTCATGCTTTTTCATCAGGCCGAAATCGAAGCCTACAATGGAGGTGAAGAACACCATATACAGGGTTAAAATTGCATAGAGGTTGAACGGAATGGTTTTAACGAACATCTCAAAACCGGACATGGAGCTGCCCGCCGGAACGTAAGAGTTGACGGCTGCCGCCCAGGAAGAAATCGGCGCAATGATGCAGACTGGCGCGGCGGTTGCATCAATGATATACGCCAGCTTGGCGCGGGAAACCTTGTACTTATCTGTGACAGGGCGCATGACAGAGCCAACCGTCAGGCAGTTGAAGTAGTCATCCACAAAAATCAGCGCACCGAGCAGAGAGGTCGTTACCAAAGCGGAGCGCTTACTTTTCAGGTGGCTGGAGGCCCACTCACCGTAAGCGCGGGTGCCGCCGGATTCCTGCATAAGCATAACGATCATGCCCAAAAGGATCATGAACATCAGAATGGAAAAATCCACACTATCGATCATTGTGTTAAACAGCGTATCAAACGCAATCCACGGGTGGAATTCTGCCACCAACAGTGCGCCAAGGGCACACCCCGCAAACAATGACAAATACACTTCTTTGGTCAGCAGTGCCAGCGCAATCGCCACAATGGGCGGCATCAGTGACCACCATGTTCCTACAAACATCCTTAATTCTTCCTTTTCTCTTTTGATCTATCTTGTGCAGCCTTCGATTTGCAGCACAAGTGTTATAAATCATTTTGTTACGCAATGGTATATTTTGAAAGGCATCCGTATTTTATTGACCTTACAGAATTCTTAGTATACAAAATTTTATCAAAAGGCCTCTCTTTCCGTTATATTGGTATGCTGTATTGTGTCATATAGGTACGCAAAAATAAAAGTTTGAATTTTGTAACATTTTGTTTCTCGTTACTTTTTATCTGTTTTATCTGCTACTTTTCACACCGCATTTATATTTTCTGGCAAAACCTCCTGCATAAACTACACCTATAATACACCTATAATACACCCATAGTACAACATTTAATCAAAGTTATTCTAACATATTGGCCATGCAGATTCAATACGTAAAAAAATAATATATCCTAGATAACGTTGTTCGTTTTTCCCCTTCTCATTCTCTTTCTTTTGACGCAAGCTGCACCCAAGAATCAGATTTTTTTGCCAGAAATCGATATTTTTTGGTGTATGCCAATACCATCTTGCTGCACTCTATGCTATAATAAAGGCAATACCGCATAATTCTAAGTGCCGATACGGCGAGCGAGGTGCGGCAGA
>OGZR01000337.1_pt1 | contig 23613 bp, 20 predicted proteins | sample 1576851 | NCBI WGS metagenome assembly OGZR01 (sample SAMEA3541492, study PRJEB24748) | human gut metagenome | biome: human gut; feature: human-associated habitat; material: faeces | place: China | collected 2012
GCCGGCGCGCAGCTGCGGATCGATCATAAAGCGCACGAGGGGCTCGCCGACAAAGACGTAGCGGCGCTTTTCGGCCTGCGCCTTCACAAACTCGCGGACCTCGCGCGAAAGCTCGGGGTAGAACGGGGCGAGCATGGGATCGTCGTCGGCGGCGATCAGGATGGTATAGAGTGCCGGCGCCGTGTTGACGCCGTTGATCACCAGAGTCTGATCCTCCATGTCGCGAGCGGCCTGCTTGGCAAGCTTCTTAAAGGAGAACGGGGCACGGGTGGCACCGAAGATGCCGGCCACGTGGTCCTCGAAGATGTTCAGGAAGTTCACGAAAGATCACTCTCCGTATAGGTTCTTTGGTATCCGAGCAAATATAGGCATATCCCAACGATTATAGAGGATAGGGTTCCCGCAACCGCCGCCTTGGCGACGACCGCGGCTGCAAGGCTGGCAATTTCCATATGGTGTGCAAGACAGGACGCCGCTGCGCAGCCGATGCCGGCGACAGCGATGGCGGCGATTACGGCAAGGTTTGAGCCCTGATCGGCACGCTTGGCATGGGCGTTGAGCAGCGCAGATGACGCCGCGGCAGTTGCCGCTACCAGCACAAAGGCAGCCCAAAGGAGTGGGTCTCCCAGCGCTGCGGCAACGTTACCGAGCCCCAGCACGCCTCCGGCTGAAAGCGCGACCGTGGCCAGACGGGCAAAAAGTGCGCCCATGCCCGTTGCCGCGGCGGCGCTTGCCGGGCCGAGCCAAAATGACGCGACGCCGGCGGTGACCCCAGCTGCCAGGAAGGTATTGCCGGTCAGACAGCCAAGCGCGAGTGCACAGGTGAGTGCGGCGCTCGCGGCAGCCTCGGTGCGACCCCAGGCGATCCACCAACCGGACATGGCGGCGGCAAAGATCACCGCGACGGGCAACATCGACAGGACGCCCTGTGCCTGCATGGTGGCGTTTGCCATGAGCACCAAAAAGCCCACAGCCGAGATGGCCGAGCCAATCTGGGGGGCCAGGCCGGCCGCCGCTCCGATCGCGATAGCCGCAATGACCAGGCCGGGAAGCGCCGCGACGCCGGCCGTCTGCATCAGCAAAAAGCTAAAGGCGCCGCACGTTAGCGCCGAGATAGCGTGCATGGCGTAGTCGCGCGCATGGCTCCAGCGCGTGCCTGCCCAGCCGAGTGCGGGGTCGACTTCGATGGTGTCGTCCTCGTAGTGCGACGGCTCGATATCGTCGAGCTCCTGCTCGTCATCCGAAAGTTCGCCAACCATTTGCTCCAGGCTGCGACGGCCTTCGCGCACGCTGCCCAGACCGGCAAGGAGCTGGTCGCAAAATGCCTCGATGCTGTTGGGGCGGTCCTGCGGCATGGGGGAGAGCGCGCTCATGAGCGCGGCCTCGGCTCCCGGGGGAAAGTGTGGTATCAGCTCGCTGGGATAGGTGGCGCCGCCGATGATGCGGCCGAGCGAGTCGGCGGGCGTGGCCGCCATAAAAGGAGCGCTGCCGCACAGGCCCTCGTAGATCACACAGGCGAGGGCAAAGACATCGGCGCGCTCGTCGACCGTGCCGGTCTCGATATCGAGCTGCTCGGGCGGCATGTAGCCGATGGTGCCGCCGCGTGAGCCGCCAAAGCCACCGGCGGACGACAGCCGCGCCATGCCAAAGTCGGTGAGCTTTACATTGCCCGAGTGGTCGATGAGCACGTTGGCGGGCTTAATGTCCAGGTGGAGTACGCCATTACTGTGGGCGAAGGTGAGCGCCTGGCCCAGGGCATCGGCAATGGCCGCGGCCTCGTCAAAGGTAAGTGAGTGGCCGTCCGCGCGGTGCAAAAACTCGGCCAGCGACATGCCATCGACATATTCCATAACCAGGTAGGCATAGGCTGTGTCGTGCGTAAAGTCGATAACCTGCACGATGTTGGGATGTTGAAGCATGGCGGCAGTGTGCGCCTCGCGCAGGACATCCATGATGTCGCTAGCGGGCATGCCGGCACCGTTGATAAGGGGGATGCGTTTAATGGCGACGCGGCGGCGCAGGTGCGTGTCGCGGCAGATCTCGATGGAGCCAAAACCGCCGGTCGCAAGTGTCTCGAGCGGCTGGTACCGCTTGAGCAGCTCGCGAGAGCTGGTGCCCTCCAAAGGAACGTCCGGCGAGAACCGGGCGGTATGTTGCGAGAAAAGCGGCATGGCCAACCCTCGTGCGTTTAAAGTTCGTTTGCGAGCGGCGGGCGCGGGGCCGAGCCGTTCGCGGTGGCATAGATGCTGCTAGTGTAGCACGCTCGGGCAGATGGCGAGGATAGCGGGATGCGAGGTGGCCCGATCGATTCGGCCCGTTTCGGCTCGTTTGGAAAGCGCATCTCAGTTTTCAGCCAAATTATGGGATGCGCTTTCCAAATGGGGTGGGCTGCGGAAACTGCATCCCAGAATATTGCCCTGGAACGGGATGCGCTTTCCGAACCGGCGTCCAAAAGGAAACCGCATCCCGCTTTGATGTGGGGACTGCGAACAAAAGCCGGACCGTGATCTGGCGCGGATTGGAGTTCGCCTGAATCATTGATGCTGGCTGGTGTGAGAACAGAGATAAACGAGCGGCTCGAGCGATATAATGACACGCTATGGAGGCCGTATGCTCTTTTCCCGCCGTTCTGCTACATTTGCCTGCGCCATTGCGCTTGTCGTAATGGCGGTCACCCCTTATCACCGGTTTTCATCTTCAATCGGCCTAGCGTCAGGTGCAATGACCTGGCTCGTTATCCTGGGCGCATGCCTCGCGGCGTTTGTTCATGGTGCTGCGCTATGCAAGGGGGGAATGAGAAGGCCGAGGCATCTCGGTGCCATCGGTGTTTTCCTTGGTGTTATTGCAACGGTTCCCGAATGGGCCGACCTGGCTTTCTATGCTCGCGGAGACTCTATTCCAATCGTGTTTGCACCGATTTGGTTGTTACATGGCGTTTCGTGTGTCTCGTGCTTTGTTGGGTCGCTGCTTCTCTCATATGTTATTTGGGGCACGGCGGACTCTCCTTTGACGCAGAGGTCGACACGGACTGACGAAAGGGAAACTCGTCACCCGCAGGACGCGATTTTTACAGAAACAATAGCCGTCATGTCTTGCCTGCTGTTTTGCTGTCGAGTTTCATGGAGAGTCGTTCCCGAGCCATGGGGGATGCCCCCTGTAACGGCCGCGTCAATTGGCCTTGCGCTTTTAATTCCGTTGGTCTATCTCGCATTGACTGTGGCCCCGCCGTTTTGCCGCCCTCGTGCCTTTGGCCATGGGCGGCGCGACGTGTTTGCCTGTTCTGTGCTCGTAGCAGTTCCTATTGGTCTTATTCCGGCTGTTGAGGCGGCATACTTCGCAAGCGATGCCGTGGTCATTGCATTGCTGGCGATGGGGTCCGTTATCGCTGCTGCCTTCGTATGCATGTTGCTAAGGGGGAAACGGGACAACAATTCGGATATCGCCTGTGCGTCCGACACATTCGATGCGGGGGTGTTTTCCCCTGCCCTGTCGCCTAGAGAAGAGCAGTTTGTTCGACTGCTGCTCAAAGGGAAAACGCCGGCGGAAATTGCCAAGGAGACGGATACGAAGCCATCGACGGTGAGAACAACGCTTCACCGAGCATACGGGAAGGCGTCGGTTGCGGGCTCACGCGAGCTCGTGGCGCTGTTTGCGGGTGAGGGCGATACTGTAGGGCATGAGCTACCGCAGCGGCATGCTGACGATATAGTGGCATCAGCTCGAACGCGCCGGCTGTTTCGATACCTGCTCACATTATTCTTTATCCTCCTTGCGGCGGGGCCCTTGGTAATGGCGGATAGCGATTGGGGGTCCGGTGTTTCGCGGGCTGTCGCCTTTTCCCTCTTAAGCTACGCATTGGGTCTCGGACTGCTTCTGTCGCTACGCTACGCGGGTGGAAAAGCGAATCGTGGCGCTGCGCTGGATAGAGCGGGTGAAGCGATTTGGCTCGGAAGCCCGTACGTATGGGCGGTGCTATCTGCTGTGGAATGGTCTTTTATCTATATCGCGGCATTGATGTGCATACGCGTTCCGTTGATGGCTGTGCCGGTCCTGTTTTGCGGCGTGGCGTCTACGGCTTCGCTCGCTGTTGGGCTGCGTCCGTTTAAGGTGCATGCCCATGCTCGGGCTATCGTGCCGTTGGTGTCAATGGGCATGGTTGCCTTAATCTATGCGGTCGCTAGGGGGCGAATCCATGGACTTGCGGTGCTGACGGGGGTGCTGCTCACATATATAGTGATGCGAAGCTGTCCGCAGCGCAAAATGCTTGGGATATGGATGCTTTGCTTCGGGGCGACGGCTCCTGTTTGGGCTGTCTTGCTCAATATGGTGCAGGATCTGACGGTTTTCGAGCCGTTGTTCCTCGCGTCGTTGTTGGGGCAAAGTTCGGCTGTCAATGTCGTCGTGGCAACGGTGATTGTTTGCTGGTCTGTGCCCATGTTCGTTACGCACATCGCGCTCGCCCGCTCGGTTGAGGACGAGAAGGCCGTCTTGGAGTACCGGGCGAACGGGTCCACCGAAACGGCCCGCGTGCGCCAGCTGGCCCTGCTTACGTCGCGCTCCCTTTCTGATGTTCAGTCGCAAATTTTGCTGATGACGGCAGAGGGGGCAACGACAAAGGCCATTGCGGAGGATGTCGGTTACGCTGCATCTACGGTGCAAGCGCTGCGGTCTGCATCTTACCGCCAGTTGAAGATCAAGAATAAGGCGGAGCTAATTTTATTGTTATCGCAGGTAAATAACGTGTAAACGCCTGAGCAATCAACTCAATAGCGGGTGTTTACAGACATCTTTCTCTATTCATGCGAAGGTTGCCGTGCGCCGACGCATCATTAACCGCTTGTGATTAGGGCCGGGTCGAGCGTTGCTGCTCGGCCTGGCCAATAGGAGGGTGATGTCGCTTGAATGGAAATCTATTACGGCACGAGTTGTCCAAGATATTTGGCAATCCTATATTTGCGTTGACCCTTATGGTTGCAACTGCAATTTCGATGGCGGCTGCCATTGAGGCATGGTGGACGCTCGAGACTGAGCGCAAGCAGCTGTTATCGCTTGGCTATGGCGTTGGTTTGCAAGCCCAGGCATACCTCGGCCAAACGCGTGAAAGTAGCTTTGGTAACTGGATCGTTGTGAGTGCAAATGCACCGCTATCGGCATCAGTGTTTTTCTATGCGCTGCCGTTGCTTGCCATGCTGGCCGGGTCGTGGTCATGCCTGTCCGAGCGTTTGGGCGGTTACGAGGCGCAGATCTGCACACGTGTTTCTAGAAATGCATACGTGAACGTGAAGATGCTGTCTGCTTTCCTCTCCGCGTTTACAGTGACCGCCATTCCTCTGCTCGTCAATTTCCTGATCGTCTCGATGCTTTTTCCTGCGTATCTTCCTCGGGTCGATGAGTCGACTTACGTAGGACTTTACCTGCATAGCTACTTCTCCGGTCTATTTTATTCGCATCCTTTGTCATATGTGCTCGCATACACGCTGTTCGATGCTGTCACGCTCGGGACTTTATCCATGGCTGTAACTGGCTTCTCAATTTTGTTTCGTAGCAGAATCAAAGCGATAATTGTCCCGTATCTGCTAATGGTTGCGTGGCATTTTGCAAATGGCTGGATCTTCGGCGTAATGGCTTGTGTGGGGTTTAACTGCAATATCCTCAACAGCATCAGGTCGGAATCGCTGAATAACTGGCCAGACATTCGAGCCGGTTTTGCGGAAATCATATTATTGACCCTTGCTTCGTTGGCTTTTTCTGGGGCGTGGAAAAGACGCGAGGTGGTCTGATGCTGTTTAGGCTGGTCGCCGCGGACCTGAGGACCGTTTTGAAGAAGAACATCATCACTTTTATTGCAATTGCGGCAGTGACCGTTGCGAACTTGGTGTACGCCTACGGATTGTCTTCTGTGTATGGGGTTAGAACGGATACCTTGGGGTTTGCGGATAATCTTGCGCTCGTGTTTGCCGGATCTGCTCCGTTTGAGCCTAGGCCCGGGGTCATGTTTGTGCCTCCGCTAGGATGGCTATTTCTCATTCTGCTTATTCTCTATACAACACTCGACTATCCGACCGAATCGTTGCACGGGTTTGGTTTGCAAGCGCTTGTTCGATGCCGGGCAAGAACCCTTTGGTGGGTCTCGCGTTTTATCTTGGTGGCGGCAGTAACGGCATTTTCACTGCTCGTGGTGGTTTGCTCTGTTGTGATTTGGAGCTTGGTGGTGAGCTCCTCGTTCAGCGCGGTCATTCATGGTGAGTCGCTTCAACTGGCTAATTTGGCGCCGTGGTTTCTCAAAGCTGCCGAGGCAGATGCGCTGCCGTTTTTCATAGGTCTCTTATTTGCTTTTGAGGCGCTTGCGTTTGCGCAGGCAGCGGTTGGGTTTGTGCTTGGGTCGTCAGTCTCGTTTGTGGTTTTAATGAGCTACCTGATCTGCTCGGCATATGCACGACATTGGGCGCTATTGGGTAACGCCTTGATGCTGTTGCGCTGGGGTGGAATTGTCAAAGAGGGAATCGCGGCGGGCTCGAGTGTCTTGTCATCAATTGGGCTTATGTCGTTATGCCTATCGTTGGGTGGACTGTGGTTTCGAAGGGCCGACCTTATAGAAAAGGGGGACAAGATATGAGTGTGATCGTAAGGGGCGTATCGAAGCGCATGGGTAAAAACGATGTCCTGCGCAACGTGTCCATCGAGGTTGACCCTGGGACTGTGGTCGGGCTTCAGGGGATAAACGGTTCGGGTAAGACCATGCTCATGCGAGCGGTTTGCGGGTTGATCAAGCCTACCGAAGGCGAAATCTCTATCGATGGCCAAAGGCTTGGGGCGGACATCTCGTTCCCGCCGAGTCTGGGGATGTTGATCGAGGCGCCTTCCTTTTTGGGATATCTGTCTGGCTACGACAATCTGAAGCTCATCGCTCAGATCAAGGGCGTTGCCACCCCCGAGGACATTCGCTCTGCCCTGCGGCTCGTGGGGCTCGATGCAGACGAAAAAAAGAAGTTCCGAGCATACTCGCTTGGGATGAAGCAGCGTCTGGGGATAGCTGCGGCAATTATGGAGAAGCCGAAGCTGCTTGTTCTCGATGAGCCAACGAATGCCCTCGACGAAGCGGGCGTTGAAATGCTCAAGCGCGTTGTGGCGATGGCGGCATCAACGGGTCGTGAGATCCTTCTGTCCAGCCATGACGGAGAGGTGCTCGAGGAACTGGCCGATCGGGTTTACTGCATGCGCGACGGTGCCGTTGTGAAAGTTCGGGAAAGGTCGTGAGCGCGATGAAGAAGACCCTGTGGACGAGAAGATCGGCGCTCGCGCTTTTTTGCTGTGCTGCTGCCGGCCTTGCGGGCATGAGGGTGAGCGTCGTTAACGGGAACCGGACGGTCATTCCTGAGAAATATTACGCGGAGGGCGAATGGCTCTCGATGGATGGAGCGTTTCTGGGGTCGAAGGATGTGGTGACTGATGGGTATTCGTTTTGCATAGACGGGGCAGAGTTGCTCACGCCGCGCGAGTATCTCAAACGAGCACATGACGATTATTCAAAATATGGCACCGTGGATACGAAAACGAGACTGAAGGATGCCGACATCACGTGCGTTATCGCCGTAAAGATGCGTGTCAGAAATAGGGATAATATCGACGGTGGAATCAAAGCGTATGTTTGGCATCTGGTTCCGGAGTCTGCGCCAAACTATGATTTTGTAGTCAATACCGATCTGATAACGCAAGCCATGCCGGTCCTTGGCGGCTCTGCTGCGTTTGCCGTGGAGGTTGGGGCAGAAAACGAGTTGCTCGTCCCATTTATGATGCAGAACACCAACGACTATTTCGAAGGTTACGAGACCGTCCGTTTTGAGAAAGCATTTCCCGGGACTTACACGATGAAGATGACCGATCTGCCGGAGCGGAGGCTCTTAAGGTTTGAAGTGAAATAGCTCGAGAGCAAGGCAAAACGGGTCCATTGGCGGTACGCGCGCCCGATTCCAGGCGCCCCGGACCGGAATCGGGCGCGGGACGAGGCGCCTTCGGTGTCGGCCGGCCTACCGCTTCTTCTTGCTCTTCTTCTGCTTGCGCTGCTTGCCCTTGGTCTCCTGGGGCTTGTCGCCCTGTTTTGCTTCGGCAGCGGCCTTTTCTGCCTTCATCTTCTTGCGTTTGGTCTCGATGCGGAGTTTTTTGTTGATGCGCGCCTTAAGGAAGGGACCGAACTGCTCGGCATCGCCGCGGACAAAGGTGTCCTTAGGGATCGTCACGCCCTGGTCGGCGAACATGGCCACAAAGATGCGCTCGCCGTCGAGCACGTGGTCGAGCTTTTCAAACGGGAAGAACTGCGACTTGCCGCTCGTGCCCCAAACCATCAGGCCGTCCTCGTTGGCGGCGACGCGGCGATAGCGGCCACCCATGGACTCGTCGGCCTCAACGGCGTCGATAAAGTCGCGGGCGAGGGTGTGGTGCAGGTTTTTGCTCCACCAGGCCAAAAAGGCGCCGAATACGATCAAGACGACGCCAAACTTGATCCAGTTGCCGCCGGCCACCAGCATGCCGATGCCGATGAGCGCGGCAATTGCCGCGGCGACATACAGCGAGCCGCGACGCCTGGGCGAGGCGACCAGGCGGGCGAAGTCGGTGACGAGGTCGTTTTCGTATTGGTACTCGTTGAGGTACAGGATGCCGTCGTCGGCTGCGGCCTGCTCCTCGAGCGCGACCTCGACCTGGTCGGCTGCTTCGGAGGGAACGAGGTTGCTCTCTGCGTCTGCCATGCTCTTTGGACTCCTATCGCGGCGGGCTCGCCGTACGGGTTATTATGGAATGCAGTATGCCGTGCGACCGCATGGCCGCCGCGGCAACAAGACTCAGTATACCCGGGGGAGCACCCATGGAATCGTTGTACCGAAAGTATCGCCCGCTCACCTTTGACTCCGTGGTGGGCCAGCAGCATATCGTCTCGACGCTCGAGCACGCCATCACCGAGGGGCGCCTGTCCCACGCCTACCTGTTCTGCGGACCGCGCGGCACGGGCAAGACCACCATGGCGCGCATTCTGGCCAAGGCGCTGCTGTGCCGCAATGCCGAGGCGGCGCGCGCCGAGGGTGCAAGCGGCTGCATGCCCGACGGTACTTGCGAGGAGTGCGAGCTCATTGCCGAGGGTAACCACCCCGATGTCTACGAGCTCGATGCCGCCTCCCGCACGGGCGTGGACAATGTGCGCGAGGAAATCATCAACTCCGTCAACTTTGCCCCGGTGCGCGGCAAGTACAAGATCTATATCATCGACGAGGTCCACATGCTCACGACGGCGGCGTTCAACGCGCTGCTCAAGACGCTCGAGGAGCCGCCGGCACACGTGATCTTTGTGCTGTGCACCACCGACCCGCAAAAGATTCTGGAGACCATCCTCTCGCGCTGCCAGCGTTTCGATTTCCATCGCATCGGCAACGAGGATATCGAGCGTCGCCTGGCATACGTGTGCGAGCAGGAGGGCTTCGATTACGACGATGAGGCGCTGGCTATCGTGGCGCGCCATGCCAAGGGCGGTATGCGCGACGCGTTGTCCACGCTGGAGCAGCTGAGCGTCTTTGGCAACGGTTCTGTGCATGCGGACGACGCCCGCTCGCTTTTAGGCGAGGTTTCGGACCAGATTCTGGGCGAGTTTTCCCGCGCCATTGCCGATCGCGATGTTGCCGAGCTCTATGGGCTGATCCGTGCGCAGGTCGAGGAAGGAAACGACCTGCTGGAGCTGACGCGCGACCTGGTGGCGCATGTGCGTGACGTGTACGTTGCCTGCGTTGCCGGTGCCCGTGCCGAGCTGTTTGAGGGCGGCTCCGAGCAGGCCGAGGCGCTTGCTGCCGAGGCCGCTGCCTTTGGCGAGCATCCTGCCGACCGCCTGGCCCGTGTGCTGACGGTGCTCGACGATGCCGCACTGGAGATGAGGGGCGCGAGCGACGTGCGCCTGGTGCTCGAGATCGCCTGCACGCGCCTGGCACGTCCCGAGGCCGATTTAACGATTGAGGCATTGGCCGAGCGCGTGGCCCGCTTGGAGGCCATGGTTGCCAACGGCGCCGTGCCGGCGAGCGTGGCTGCTGCTCAGGCCGCCGCGCCTGCAGCGTCCGTACCCGCTGCTGCCCAACAGCCGACGCTAATTTCGGGCGCTCGTGCTGCCGCTCCGGCGGCATCCGCTGCCCCCGCTGCTACGTCCGCGCGCCAGGGCGGTATGCCTTGGGACCGTGGTGCTGCTGTTCCGGCTGCCCAGCCTGCGTCCCGTTCTGCGTCCGTGTCAGCTTCCAAGCCTGCAGCGCCTGCACCTCAGCCTGCGCCGACTCCGACGCCTCAGCCCGTTGCGGCTCCCGCGCCTGCCACCGCTCCGGCACCTAAGCCCCAGTCCAACAATGCCGCCCAGGTTGCCGCCGCCGGTACTGCCGAGACGCCCGCGGTCGAGGATGCCGGAGAGCTGCAGCGCAAATGGGCCGAGGTTGTCGAGCGTGTCAAGGCGCGTCAGGCTTCCTACGCGGGGCTTTTGCTCAATGCCCGCGCCACGGCTGACGACGGCTCCAGGCTCACGGTCTCGTTCCCCGCGGGCTCGACCTTTGCCATCAAGATGCTTGGACGCGCCGACACGCAGTCGGTGGTCCTGCCGACAGTCAGTGCGGTCTTCGGTCGTCGTACCGTCGACTATGTCCTGGATGGGGGTGGCACGCCGGCTCCTCAACATGAGGAGCATTCTCCATCTGCACGGGCTGCGGTATCTGCGGACCCGCAACCCGTGTCCTCGGCGGCCCCTGCATCCTCGAGCGCCAGCGCGACGCAGCCAAAAGCAGCACCGATAGCGGCGCCGACCCCGTCGGCGCCTAAGCCCGTCATGGCCAAACCGGCTGCTCCGACACCCGCGCCCAAGCCTGCCTCGCCCGCGCCCAAGTCGTCTGACCTGGGCAAAGCCCCCTGGCTGCGCTCCGACAACCCCGCCGGCGCTCCTGCCACGGGCAAGCTCCCGACCGAGCCCGCGCCCCGAGCGCCCGAGCGCGCGTCCGCTCCCAAGGCTCAGCCCGCCGCGCCGTCTGCGCCATGGGAATCCGAGCAGGTTCCCTACGACGATGCCATGGTTGGCGGTTTTGTTGCCGATGCTGGTGGGGACGATCTGCCTCCGTTCGACGTGCCGGGTGCGGCGTCCGCGCCCAAGTCCGCTGCAACTGCCCCCAAAGAGGAGGACGCTCCTGCAGCTCCCTGGGAGTCCAACTCCGGTGCGGGCGGCCCCTTCGGCCATCAGGGTGCAGCCCCGAGCATCCCGCAGACCGAGGACGAGGCCAAAGCCCTCATCCGCAGCGTCTTCGGCCAGTCCACCATCTTCAAGCCGGTGGAGTAGCTGCGCAGGCGGGTATACTGCTCAAGAAGAGAACCCCTTGCCCGGGCGCATCTGTATTTCGGACATGTGCAACGTGGTGCCGCGTATATCGCATTCGAGCAGACAGGCGCGTGACGGTCGGCCTAGGATGCTGAGGTCGATACGATACGTCGCATGGCTGTCCGTGTACTCGACTTGCTCGGCGTTGACGGTTGCTCCGATTGTAAATAAAGAGCCCAGTTCGGCATCGACAATCTTGGAGTCCTTTATCTTGACCTTGAACTCTTGGTAGAGGGACGGGCTGTTGTAGTAAATGGTTCGGGTTCCGTCGGTGCATTCATCGGTCGTCTCCCATTTGACGACGGGCTGGTCCGAGCTGGCTATCAGCAGTTCTGCTCCAAAAGCTATGGCATGGGTGATGATAACCAGTAATACCCAGATGACAAAGAGATAGAGAACCACATATGCAACGGGGTGTTTTGAGCGGATGTTTTGGAGTACGGCTGGGACATTCACGAGGGCACCTCCAAATCGTCATCTATGACAATCAAATTATACCCAGCCGCCATGCGTGCCGCCTCGAGCAGCGGCTCGGCATTTTGCCATGTAGCCTTGTAGCCCTACGCATAAACTGCCTGGTTCCAGCTCTGCTAGATGTAGCTTGAGATAATTATGCAACCTTGCATAATTCGACCTTGCATAATCTTGGGCGTGCGTCACGCTCAAGGACATGTATATCGACTGAGGTAGCGTGTCCGCCCCGCTTGCTTGCCCCGCGCCGTGGTACGATTTTTGAGTTTGAAAGTCCCGTCGCGCTCCGGCTGCCCTTGCAGCTTGTCGCGCGGCCGCACGTAAAGGAGCCATCATGGCCGGTATGAACATGCAGCAAATGATGAAGCAGGCTCGCAAGATGCAGGAGCAGCTTGCCGCCGCGCAGGAAAACCTTAAGTCCCAGACCGTCGACGCCTCTGCCGGCGGCGGCATGGTCAAGGTGACCGTTAACGGCGAGATGGAGCTCGTCAACCTCACCATCGACCCCGATGCCCTCGATCCCGAGGACGTCGATATGCTGCAGGACATGATCATGGCTGCCGTCAACGAGGCCGTCCGCGGTGTCAACGAGCTCGCCAACAAGCAGATGGGCGCCATCACCGGCGGCCTCAACATCCCGGGCATGCCGTTCTAAGACACGCATATATATGAGTGCCAACCATAGTCTGCAAAAATTGCTCGATGAGCTGGGCCGTCTGCCGGGCATTGGTCCCAAGTCGGCCCAGCGCATCGCCTATTACCTGCTCGAGGCCGATGCCGAGGAGGCGCGCCGCCTGGCCGAGGCTATCCTGGAGGTTAAGCAGGAGGTTCACTTTTGCAGCCGCTGCTTTAACTACGCCACGGCCGACGAGTGCTCCATCTGCCAGGATTCGATGCGCGATACCACTCGCATTTGCGTGGTGGGCGAGCCGCGCGATGTCCAGGCGATTGAGCGCACGGGCAGCTACCACGGTCTCTACCACGTATTGGGCGGCGTGATCAGTCCCATGGACAAGATTGGTCCCGAGCAGTTGCACATTCGTGAGCTGCTGGCACGCTTGGGCCACGAGGACATCCACGAGGTCATCATCGCCACCAACCCCAATATCGAGGGCGAGACCACGGCGAGCTACCTGGCCCGCACTATCAAGCCGCTGGGCGTTGAGGTATCGCGTCTGGCGAGCGGCCTTCCCGTGGGCGGCGACCTGGAGTATGCCGACGAGCTTACGCTTGGGCGCGCCATCGAGGCCCGTCGCACGATTTAGGTGGCGAGCCTGCTCCTGCCGTATGTCTTCATCGCGACGCACGGGGTAGCCATAATTTCCCCGTGCGACTGTAAGTTTGTTGTGCAACAAAGATGCTTTGTATCCGCTTATCGCATGGATGCTTCCACTCGCATCCTTAATTTGCCCATTCGTTGCGCAACCTTTTGGGTTCGCTGATACACTCAAATATGGATTCGAATGAATGCGCCGCTCCCGAGCGGCGTGTTTTTGTTGGAGGAGAACGCATGCGGCCCGGTGGCACTCAGACAAAGCGCGGCGCCGCGGTGCGCATGCGACGCCGACTGGGCTTGGCGCCGCGGGCGTACGCACTGCTGTCTTGCTCGCTGGTGCTGGTCATAGCTGGCGTTTCTGCCTATGGCATGACCGTGCCGTCCATGATGCAGGCACATGCCGCACGCGAACCGCGCGTGGGGCATGAGGTCAAAAGTGACCTGGGGACCACGACTGGATATGCTTGGGCAAGTGTGGTCGCGCATATTGTGTTTGGCGCCGGCGACGCGGACGGCGCCGAGGCCCCGGACAACGAAGTCACGCTTGCCAATGGCAAAACCATCGTGCTCACCAACACCAAGATCATCGATCGGTTGTCCAACAATAGCGTGGCGGCAACGGTGAATAAGGTCGAGCGGCAGAAGGAGCAGGACGCCCAGCAGTCCGGAAAGCCCGGTAGCTCGGATACTTCTGGCTCCGGCTCGGATTCGTCGAGTTCGGGCGGTGGCTCTGGGTCGGGTTCCTCTGCCGGAGGGTCTGGAAACGGCGGCTCGACGGGCGGCAACACTGACAACGATGCAAACTCCGGTGGCCTTTCCGCTGCTGAGGAAGAGAGCATTCACAGCTGGCTTGTGACCAAGTACAACATGCTCGACGGCTATGTTTCTCGTGCCAATGACGTGGTCTCGACCTATAACTCTACGGGAGATCCCAGGCCGTGCGACAGCCTGGTCGGGGAGATGTTTGTCATTCGAGCCGAGTTCGGTCGTCAGACATTCTCGCCCCGGTCAAAGTGGTATCAGCAGTATGCCAATCTGTGGGGCTGTTACACCAACCTATGTCAATGGGTCGGCCATTACGGCGATGATGACGTCGCGCTCGGTAACTTCAACAATAACGTGGCGGCGCTTGCCCTATGATGACCGATCTTGCATCCACCACACCACAATCGCTCGGTCGCGATCCCATGGCCGGCCTGCGCCTGGCGCGTGTCGACGGGTTTGAGCCGGCCATTGCGCTCGGTCAGGGCGAACTGCCTGCCTATCTGCGTCGTTTTACGATGCTGTTTGCCGACGATGCCACCATGCGCCGTGGCGGTATCGGCCGCGTGACGCGTGCCGTCAACGCCCAAGGCGAGGCCGTGGCACTCAAACAGCTCATCTTGCCGACGCGCGATGAGTTTGACGACGATGCCGCTCACGAGGCGCTGGTCGCCAAGTTCAAGGCGGCGTTTCGCGAGGAATACGAATGCCATCGCGCCCTTTCGGGCCTTAAGGGCTTTCCCCGCCTCTATGGCTGGGGCGAGGTCGACGGTGTGCCTGCAATTGTCATGGAATGGGTCGAGGGCGAGACGCTTGCCCGCTTGCGTTCGCGACTTGCCGTGGACGATGCCGGACGCCTGTCGCCGCTTGTGGCGGCGCGTCTGGGTCGCGACCTGTTCGATCTGCTCTGCCGTATGAGCCTGGTGGGCGAGGGCTTTGTCCATCGCGATATCTCGCCCGCTAATATTATGGTGCGTACGGCGCGTCTACCGCTTGACCGGCAGCTTGCCGAGGGCACCTTTGACCTGTGCCTGATCGACTTTGGCTCGTCGCTGGCGCTTGAGCCTGCGTCGGCCGTGGCCGGTACCGGCGGCAAGGCGTCGTTTACGGAGCGCTATGCCACGCTGCGTCGCGCGACGGTTGCCTATGCCCCACCCGAGATGCTCACCGACGATATTCCCGATCTGCGCGCTTTGCGTATGTCGCCGGCGATTGACGTCTATGCCGCGGCAAGCACGGTTTACGAGCTCATTGCCGGCGTCGCGCCATACGAAGCCGCGCCGAGCACTTCGGGCACCTCGGGTTCGCGCAAAAAGACGCGCGACATCGCGAGCCCCTACCGTCTCAAGATGGACACGCGGCCCGACTATCCCATTGGTGCCCATGCGCCCGGTTGTGATTTGACTCAGCTGCTTCGTCGTGAGCCCGATGTGGCGCTCGCCGCGGCCGAGCAGGCCCAGCAGCTAGGGCTTGAGCCGGATTCCGAAGAGCTACGCGATGCGCTGGCGTTTGTCGATGCCCAGCTGTTCGACGTGGTGATGGCCTGTCTGTCCAGCCATCAAAAAGATCGTCCCGAGCCGGCGGCGGTCGAGGCGGCGCTCTCGGCGTTTTGTGACCACTATGCGCAAAATGTCGGTCGTTCGCTCCGCGGCGAGCCGCTCACGCCGTGCCCCATGGATGCGTCTGGCCGTGCGGTTCGTCGCGCGCTGATGGTCGGCGCGACGGTCGTCTGTGGCGTGGTTTGGGCTGTGGTCGTGGTTTCGGCCGCGCTGCTGGCGTCGGGCGCTCGCGTGACGGCGACTTTGGGATCGCTCGTGTGGTCTGGGACGCTACCGGGTATTATTGCCGCACTGGCGTTGGCGCTGCCAGGCATAGCCGGCGTTACCGCGGGGGCACTTGCGCGCAATCGGCGCTCGGGGTTCCTGCAGGGTGTGCTTGCGCTTTCTGCCTGCGAGGTTCCAGTACTGGTTGTGGCTGCATGTAGCGTATTTTCCCAACGCGCCGTGATGGGCGGCCTTGTTGCCGCTCTGGTTGCAACCTATACGCTTACGTGGTTTTTGCTTGCGATGGGCTTTGCCTTTGAACTTCCCGTTTCGGCACCGCGACGCACAAAAGCCCAGATGGCGACTCCGCTTGCCGGTGGAGCCGCAGCTGCCCGTACTTTTGGCGGACCTGTCGAAGTATCGTCCGATTCTATTTCTACGACCAAGGAGGCCTAGGTCATGGCATCTCAAGTTGAGCTCACCCCATGCGGGGCCATGTTTGACATCTTTAAGCGCGCGGCGCATCTGAGCCATATCGAGCTGTGCGGCCTGGTGCTTTCGTCCCGTCCGCTCGCCGACGGCCGCAGCCCGCAGAGCCGAGCCGCCGACCGCTCTTGGGTTTCCCGCTTTATCGTTCGCGCGCCGGTCGGCACGCTTCAGCAGCGCTACTTTGCCGAATACGGTACCTCGGCTGCGCGTATTATGTCGCAACTGGCCCTGCGCCAGCGAAATCCCATGGACTCCACGGCTGTGATCAATATGGTGTGCGGTCCTGCAGGTGAACCGATGGTACGCGCGCTCGAAGAGTGCCATCAGGACACGAATCTCTATCGCAACGCGCTCGATCGCCTGTCCCAGGCGGCGGAACTCATGCCCGCCGAGCGCGCCGAGGCCGTGCTGGTGCTGTTTGTCGCCGTCGGTTGTTCGGCGGATGTGCGGTCCTCGGTGAACTATGCCATCGACTACGCGCACGCGACCTGTGGCGGAGGCACCTCCACGCCGCGTTCGCTTGGCATGTCGATGACCGCGGGCGAACGCGAACCCGCTCCGGCGCACCCCTTGGGCTTGCTGCGCGTACAAAACAGTTTTGTCGTGAGCGCCCCGCGCTGGATTCAGCCGAGTGAGCAGGGTGTTGAGATTGGTGCGCTGGCCACTGGTGAGGGCGATATTACCGACGTCGGCGACGATGTCTCGGCCCGCCATGCCCATATCTGGTGCGATGCTCAAAATATCTGGCACGTCGAGGACTTGTCGTCCACCAACGGAACCGTGGTGGTAAACGGGGCCACGCGCGTCTGCATTCAGGTCGAGCCCGGCCGTTCCGCCCAACTCAATCCCGGCGACGAGCTCAAGCTCGGCGAATCCACTACCTACGCCATCCTCTTCGGTGCCCTCTAGCCGGCAGATAGGGACGTTTCTTTTCTGCCGGCACTTGGGGACACTCCTCGGCGCGCCAGAGCCAGTCGCCCGGGGATGGAGGGGCCATTTTGGCCCTTGGCGGTCAGTCGGGGCGAAACTAGAAGATCTTTCCGATTCGCGGCTGTTCATGCTTGTAGAGCATCTAAAACAATAGGATGTTATTCTGGAATATGCCGGGTGCGTGAACTTGCCTGTCTTAGCCTTAATAAGGTATAGGGGAGTTTGGCTCAGGGGTTCCGTCTTGTTCTTCAGCGCAGTATTGTGGGACAGATTTGCTGAGATTGGCGCCTTACACCGCAGAGCGCACGGAAGGCTCTCGATTTGTGTTCTGGCCCCAGAATACAGGGCCTGATACTTACCAACTGTGGCATGGATGTAACATCTGTAGAAATCAACCCTTTTGTTGTCGACCTTTGTAAGAAAAACACTGCCATCAACTCTTTGGATGACGAAACTAGGGTGCTTGAGGGGAGCCTTTACTCCCCTCTGAGAGATGACTCATGTTTTTCGCTTGTCGTTGTGAATCCTCCGTTACTGCCGATTCCGGATGAGATTCCTTATCCCTTCGTTTGAGATGGAGGACAATCGGGTCTGGATAAAACACTTCGTATTCTTAAGGGTGGCGATACGCATTTAGAGAAAAACGGTAAATACTGCTAATAGGGGTGACGACGATGGTGCAGGGGCGACCCGCGATGCTCTCATCAATACGTCGGATACTTGGGAAATCAGGTCTAGATGCATGTATGATGATGCTGTGTGGCTATTCAATTAATCCGCGTTCCGAATGGGTGCAGGGTATAGCTGCGACATCGTATGCTTTTGACCCGGCGCGATACTCAGATATTTCTGAGGCGGTTGACGAAGTTTATACGCACTATGCCGCGCAAGGCGTTTCGGAAGTTTGCACATCTACGTTACGGGCTTAGGTTTCTTCAAGCGAGCAGGCCGGTTGCGTTATTTCGAGCGATTTTTCTAGTCTAGACGACAAAAGGCAAAGGATTTGATGGGTATAAAACGCGGACGTTTGTGGGCGGATGCTCAAATCTATTGTGGCAATCGGGCGGTTGAAAAAGATATTTCAACCGCCCGATTGCCAGGTTCGTCGGAGGAGATGTCCGATTCCGACTCTCTTGTAGGAAGAGCTTGAGATCGTATTGGCCCAAGGCAATCTTAAAGCAGTCTCATTGGCAAATCTTCGCTCCTGTTGTGTTGAGGTGTAAGGTATCAGTGATTGATGTTTTGTGGCGGGTAGATTGGGGCCTTCCTTGATTCGATGCGTTCTCTCGAGGTTCATCAGAGCAAAAGGGGCTTTCGTCTTCATTGCTATCACGGTGATTGGAACCGCTCTCTCCTATGCCATGCCATACGTGAACGGGAAATTCTTAGATTTTCTTCTCGGTAACCGCAGCGAAAGAGACGCCGTACTCTTCGCGCTCCTGGTTGCGTCAATAGGAGTTTTCTCCACCCTCTTTACTTATTTTGCAGGAACACTTTCCATTCGCATAACCACGAGACTTTCCTTTGATCTTCTCAGGGAGGCCGTCTTGCGTTTTGAAAGAGACGATTACTTGGTGAGTCGGACCATCGATCCAGCCTATACAACGCAACGGATTATTTCCGACTCCAGCGTGGTCTCATCCTTCGTTTTGGCGAATTTTATCAGTGCGCCGCTGTCCATTGTAGCCATTCCCATCGTATTGCTTATCATATGGTCAATTGATTCAACTCTCGCGGTGTTTTCCATCATTCTCCTCATCGTGTATTTCTGTGTAATTACTGGGTTGAGGAAACTTTTGTATAGGGTCACGTATGAGAAGAAAGAGGCGGACAGCGCCTTTTACGCCGCAATTGCATCGCAGCTTAATCAGATTCTCAACATTCAACTGACATCTTCGTACGGCAAGAGCGAACAAGCGCTCGACGCTGGGTTTAAGAGCTATTTTCCCAAAGTTTTGCGCTCCGGAAAGCTATCATATTCTCTGACATCGCTCGATGGTCTTTTCGCAGCGTTGTTTCAAGCGGTGATACTTGTTGTTTCCGGAGTACGAATCATTAACGGAACTATGTCAATAGGCGAGTACACTATCATCGGTACATACTTCGCGGTTCTCTTTAAGACTTTGAAAAGTATGATGTCATTGTTCAAATCCTATCAAGATGCCAAAGCATCATGGGATAGGACGGCTATCGCGACGAGAGAAAAGGAGAGATCGGGGTGGAATCGGACCGATTTAGCTAAACTCGATGAAATAAATGACATTTCGGTATCTGATTTGGAATTCTCGGTTGCCCTTCCAGACGGATCTGTCCGAGAGGTCCTCGGCGGGTTTTCTTTCAAGTTTTCCGGTCCTGGTACATATTGCATAGTTGGGGAAAACGGAAGAGGCAAGACGTCACTTCTTTACTTGATGCTCGGGCTATACTCATCGAAAGGCAAAGTAAAATACAACGGCGTGCCAATCGAAGAATGCGACTTGGATTACATACGTGCGAGAGAGATATCGTGCTGCCCACAGTTGTGCTTCGCGCCGGACGAAACGGTGAAAGAGCTGTTAGAGTATTTCGACACGCCCTTTTCTTCCTATCACCGGGGTGTAGATGGCCTACTTTCGCTGGAAAACAGCGTGAAGGAGTTGCTCGGGAAACGTTGCTCCGCGCTTTCGGGCGGTGAGCTGCGCCGAGTGTACTTATGGTCGGCGATTTCACGCAAGTCGTCAGTTTTGGTACTCGACGAGCCCACGACTGGGTTAGACGCTGTAAGCCGCGCCGAGCTTGCGGCCTATGTTAAGCGCAACAAGCAAAGCCAGCTGATCATCGTTGTCTCTCACGATGACGAGATGGTCGGCGCGGTAGAAGGGGTAGTGGATTTAGGCAGCATGTACCAGGGTAAATGATGACAAGTGTAGTGCTACCCAACTGGCAGAGATAACAAAAAGGCGATGCAGATGCACGTAGCATTCAGGCGGTTCGGACTCGGTGCCTTCACGCCATCGCAACGCTTTCAGATATAGTTCTCGTTCTCTTACTAAAGGAAACTTTAGTCTACGTCATCTTGTCGAGACAGAGGTGAAGCGAAGTGTTGTCGCGACGTATCTTATTCCAGGTGGCTCAGTATCAGCGTGAGAATCGCACCAAAGTGTACTTACGATTCTCGTGTCCCACGGACAACATGAGCTGAGCATTGAGGTTCCACCCTTTGCTGCAACTACACGGGGTTGGACGGCAATGAATATGCCGGGCCGCATACCACGCGCAGCGGGGGTCCATGTCCCAGTATGTTGCCTACAGCAGCCTCGATGTCCACGCACACATCATCTCTGCCTTCGCGTTCAATCCATTTGCCGGAGAGTGCGAGGGTTGCCAGGCCGTAGAATTCGAGCCGAACAAATGAAATGCGGTATCAGCGCATAGGATTAAACTGACGATTGCTTTGCACTGAGAATACGCTTGGAAAGCCGCTATGGGTGGCGGCCCGGGTTAAATAGAGAAGCCCGTCCGATCACTTTCATGTGGCGAACGGTCGGGCTTCTTATTCCACTTGCCAATGCTCGGCTCATATTGGAAGAAAGCTACGCTAATGTTTGCGTGACACTCCTATTTTCTCCGAAGAAAGAGTCGGATAATGAAGAATAGAATTAAAAAAGGTGCCAGATATAACGCAAGTATAAAGGCTAATCCAACGAGACCTTGCAATAATGGCATAACTCCTCCCAGACACGAGATTTTGGTATTTGTTCCCATCTTATTCTGAATTGGACCAAATAGTTCCTAGCCACAAAACTACTCGTCAACTGGATCGCACCAATCTGCTGGCAAAACACAGCTTGATTCTTTATCGACATAGCACCAATCCGCAACAGGGCACTCGGCGATGTCGTAAAAATTGCATATATCAACTCCAAGACAACAAGGCTCAACGGGAGGATGTTCATTTGAACCAACAGGATGGATATGCTTCATAACAGCTCCTCACCTTAATCCAATTAGAGACTACGTTTGATCAATGCCACAGTGATCTACAACGCAGATGCTGCCGCCATCCATGTCATAGTCGCAGTAATCGTATGCACCACAGCCATCTGCTTTATCATAAACAGTACAGATGTCAGTAATGCCCAAGAGGCAGTCAAAAGACATCGGCTTCACGCCTGCCTCGTCGCCACTTCCTGGATTAATCGGATGAATATGCTTCACGACTACCTCCCTTTGAGTGCAGAAAAACCTCAATATTGTGTATAACAAACCAAGATGTCTAGTTCACCATATTTCTAGAATGGTTTCGGCGAACGTAGCAATAAGCTTCGCAGACGGTAATCAGAAGAACGAACACCTCCACAATGGTGACAGCAATGCGCTGAACCGCTTATTCCGATACAGTAGCTTCTCGTTGATTTTTCTCCTGCGAAGATGAGTGGCGGGAAATAAGGTCAAAAGCCATCTCGTAGCACATTTTTCTATATTCACATGATGCAGGGTGTAGACTCTTGGGCAAGTAGCCGTGCTCGCCTGCAGCCTCCCAGCTACAGCCCCCACCACAGAAAGACCGAGCCCAACAGTCCGTACAGTCAATTCTTTTTTCGACACCCTGACTCCAGTTTTCAATATACCTAGTTTCGTCAATTCCGGTGACGATGTTGCCCATTTTGAATCGCATCATCCCGACAAACCTGTGACAGGGGTATACGTCCCCTTCGGGAGTCACGGAAATAAAACGCCTGCCAGCCCCGCATCCGACAAAGGCGATCCTGTTGCTCATAATCAAATCAACTGCAGTTTTCAATGTTCTAAACAAGGGCTTTTCCCCTTGATCAATCTGTTTGAGATATTGATCCGCCAAATCTATTAGGCCCGCCCTGATTTTGTTTAATGAGTGTTCGTCGAGTTTGATATTCTCATCGAATGAGCTCACGGGCGAGAAGTAAATCCTTCTGAAGCCCATCTCTTTAAACTGAAGATAGTCTTCAACAAGGTTACAGTTATTATTTGTTAAGGTCGCTCTTGCGCCGAAGGGGAACGACTCGGAAAAACGACGAACGTTTTTGTCGATATCGGAGAAAGAGCCGCCTCCCGTCTTGTACGGGCGCGATGCATCGTGCTTGCATCCTGTACCATCGAGACTAATCAGAACAGAAAACCCGTGCTCCTTGAAAGAATTCACAGCAGTGTCATTCAAAAGCGTTCCGTTGGTCGTAATAGAATAGGTAAAGTTTCTATTGGGGTATATTCTTTTTGAATAGTCGACCGTTTTCCATATCAGCGGCTCGTTAATCATGGGTTCCCCACCAAAAAAGACGATCGCAAGCGTTTCGTTTTCCGATGAACTTGCGACGAGGTAGTCGACCGCCTTGAAGGCTATCTCGTCTGTCATCAGCAGAGGAGACGTTCCATAATCTCCTTTACCGGCAAAACAGTAACTACAACCAAGGTTGCATGCATGTGAAACGTGGAGTTCGATGGATCTAAGTTTTCGAGGCGTGTCTTTTGTTAAGAAAGTCCGCTCAGACAATCGTTGATACTCATCAATGTCGTCTTCAAGTTCTGCTATGGTCGTTTGGTCGTAGCCTTTCGCAGCAAGTGACTTTGTTAGCAACTTCGAGTTGACCGTTCTTCCCGATGCTTCAAATATGCGAAGCGCATCTTCTGATGCTTGGTCAACCTGAAAGCAATTGCGAGTGACCTCATCGAAGCAGTAACGACGATCACTTACTGAGAAAAAATGCATACGTTCCTCAATTTCATGCTGGACTGGCACTAACCTTGTTTATTGTTGCGCAGCTATAAAAAACCACCAGCGGGGATTCGGTGTGCGGCCCAATCGGACTCCCAAAAGGTTCTATTTGAGACTGGCAAGCTTTGTGTTGTTGGCACTTCGACAGCGCTCTTTATTCCAACATGGAGCCTCGCAGTTTGAGTCGACTTGCCTCTGGAAGGTCCGATCTTAACTTGATTTAGGATGAAAACAGATTACAGGCGCGCTCCTCTAGAAAGAAAGGAAACCAATCGCCGCCTTTCACCAGGAAAGTTTTTATAGCCCACCTCGAGCAAAATGAAAGATGCGAGAGCGATTGGGGAACAACGCGAATCTCCCCTTTTGGGTGGGAGCGAGCCTTCAGCCACCGGCGAACGACTCGCCCTGGTCAGAATCTGGAAGTGGTGCCGGGCCGCTTGGGCCTCCCCGGTGACTTCGTGGGGCTTACCTGCCTGACGTCGAGGAGTACATCCGCAAGATTCGTTCCCTATGCCGTTTGCTCTCACGCCCGCCTTAGTTCCAAGTCGGGCGAGCCGCCGCGCTCATGCGACCCGTGGCGGCGACACGTCGACGCCGCGCTCGCTGAGCACATCTTCGGTCGCGGGCGAGCACGAGGTCGCGCCGGCGCATCCGCTGGGACTGCTGTGCGTGCAAAACGGCTACGTGGTGAGCGTCCCGCGCTGGATTCAGCCGAGTGAGGAAGGCGTTGAGATCGGCGCGCTGGCAACGGGGGAGGGCGGCATCACCGACGACGTCTCGGCCCGCCATGCCCATATCTGGTGCGATGCTC
>OGZR01000355.1_pt1 | contig 22469 bp, 11 predicted proteins | sample 1576851 | NCBI WGS metagenome assembly OGZR01 (sample SAMEA3541492, study PRJEB24748) | human gut metagenome | biome: human gut; feature: human-associated habitat; material: faeces | place: China | collected 2012
AAAATAATAACGACATACTGTTAGAAATATAAAATATGCTATCAAAATAAATTGTTAAATCAAAAATATATTTAGTAAAAGAAAAATGGCTATATTTAAGCATTTGTTGACGATTTAATAATATCTAATAGAACGGAACAGTCTGTGATGATTAACTTATCAACATATTGTTTTTTAACAATCTAATATAATTTTATTTAATTGAATATAATAAAAAAATAACAACTAATTGAGATAATTTCTAGTTGTTATTCTTTAATATTGATTTTTAAGTTCATCCCCCTAAAGTAAGACCCCCAGAGTTGAGACCCCTAAATTATTTGATTACCCGGTTACTCTTTTTTTGTTACAAAAAATGTAACCTGTTACATAAGACACTAAAATTATTGTTGAAAAAATTGGTATTATTTATACTATATGCAGAAGTTGAAAAAATAAATCTTTAGCAAAACTATTGAAAGATAGTGACGCAAAGCTACAGAGCTGAACCATAGAGAAGCTGGCTGAGTTGCATTTTTTTACGCAAGATAGTTTTTACTATGGTTTTTTTTATGGAGGAAAGAATATGAAAAAGAAAATAATGGCTTATGCTTTAGCAACGACTATGATTGGTTCATTTTTTACAATTAGTGTTCAAGCAAAAGAACAAAATACAGAAAGTATTTCATTACCAATGCAATTATATGATTATAATGCTGATGGGCTCTTTTATGAATATGCTTTATACAAAGGAATGGATACTTTTGGGTTAGGTACATCAGATAATGAAGGTGAAACCACTGGACTTATTGCTGATCAACTAGGGAAAGATGGTTTGCCTGTTTATAAGCGTACGACAGTTGAATCAGCAGCTAAAACGATTCAAGATAACTTGATTATTGGAAAGATAAACAGAAAAACAGATTCAACATATCTAAATTATGATATTTTTAGTCATTTTCTAAATATGTCTCAAGGTGAAGGTCAGGGAACAAGTGTTTCTAAAGCTTTTGGAGTAAATGATAACGATTATTTTTATAATAAAGGTTGGTCTTTGGATGGAGTACAGACAAAGAATGAAAATGGAAACATTTTTACAGGAAAAGGAACTATTTGGGCGCAAGATGGAGATGGAATTGTTAATTATGGTGTTGATGATCATTTAACAAAGAAAATAAATGTCACACCTAATACAGAATATAAATTTTTATACTATCAAGATGATGGATTAGATGGATTAAAATTTGATATTCTTAGTAGTACAAATGAACTATTAGGATCTAGTGATAATTGTGCAATAGGAAATGCATGGCATGAAGGTTCTTTTAATACAGGAACTAATGAAGAAATTATTGTGGATATTTATAGAAATAGCACTTCAATGAATGAAGGAAGAATAGCGGCTCTTTCATTTACTAATAAGTCAGATAATTCAATAATAAAATGTTTAAGTAACGAAAATGGTACTAATTTTCTAACAAATGGAGATAATTGGATATCAAAAAATTATAAAGAATCAACTGAAAATATTTATAATAAAGATACTGGTACAATATTTCAAGGTGAAAATTATTGGAAACAAGTTGGTGATGGTGTTGCTTGCTTAAAAGATACATCAATTATTTATCAAACAGATATTCCGACAGGTCAAGTCATAAATTTAGATTATTTTGTTGGATGGAATGGTTATAATGCGGATGGTTTCACAATTGATATTTTAGATGGTAATGGAAATCTTTTATTACAAAATATTAAATTAGAAGAAGAACAAAAAGGAGAAGCATATTCGTTAAATCTTGATGTGCCAGATGGTATAGGAAATATTCAAGTTAGAATTAACGGAAAAGCAGGCTCAAGAATTGCAGCATTAAACATTAATCCAGTCGGTAATATTGTTTCTTTAGGTAATTATGATCAAACAGTAAGTAAATATATTAAGGAAAATTTAACGAAAGTGGAAGATTGTAAAACTTGTATGGATTATGCATATTTACGATTAAAGAATTTCTATAATACAGATTTTGATTTAAATAAAGTGGATACTAAATACAGTCAAATAATTTTAAAAGGGAAATACGATACTGAAAAGAAAACAATAAATTATTATTTCGATTCAAGTAAAGAAATTAGTTATACTAGTAATGGTACTCTTGAAAATATTGATAGTGATGAAAGTTCAGTAGGTTTCTTTCCGTTAGATCATTTAACTAGTGAACTTCATAGTGATCAAAATGAGGAAAATCCGCAAAATCATAATTATCATTTTGGTATGAAAGTAGATGGAGATTTCATTTATAAAAAAGGTGCAAAACAATTCTTTGAATTTAGTGGTGATGATGATGTATACGTCTTTATTAATGGAGAACTTGCTATTGATTTAGGTGGAGCTCATAAAGAAAGAGTACAAAGTTTAGATATTGAGCAATATGCAGTTAATCATGGAATTAAAAATGGCGAAAAATGTCATTTCCAAATGTTCTATTTAGAAAGACATACAACAGCAAGTAACTGTAAAATTCAAACAAACTTAAATATTGGAAAACGTGTTGAATATAAATTTGAAAGTGGAACGGAAGGCAAAGAATTACCAGATGAAATTTTAGATTTAACACCATTTGATGATAGTGATTATTTTGATGGAACAACTGTAAATATTTCAGATGACAATAGAAAATTTAATCAAGTAATTGATCAAAAGAATAATGGAGTATGGAAATTTGTAGGTTGGGATAAAGAAAGTAAGGTTATGGAGGGTGATGGTATTCAATTTATTGGTAAATGGATATTTGTTCCTAATGATACAATAAAACCAAATGCTCCAACAAATGACAACCAAAAGGAAAATAATAACAATCAAAATGAACTAGTAACGCCTATTATTCCTAATAACAAGAATGTTCAAGTAACAACAAATAATAAAAATAAACAACAAAAGAAATCTTCTAAAGTAAAAACAGGTGATGAAACTTCTCTTGTTATTTATGGAGTGTGTGTTGTAATAAGTGCTTTAGGAATACTTCTTTTAAAGAAAAAAAGTTACTAAATCTTAACTGAATAACCAAATAATTTAGTGGTAAAAAGCTGAATTATTTAAGGATAACTTAAAATACTTGAAGAAAATTTATGAAAAAGAGAGCAAGTGCGGTAGTGCAAAATTGCTTTCTTTTTAATTTAAATAAGATAATAATATGAATAATTAACTTATTAATATGTCATTTTTAAAATCTAATATAATTTCTTGATTTACCATCTGACATATCTAATAGGGTAAAATATGAAAAAAATCTCATATGATACGATGTAATATTAAAAATAGGAAATTTGTTTTATATTTGTTACTAAAAAATGCTTATAAATGAAGTAAAATTTGTACATGAGCTTATTTGAAAGCTAAAAAAGTAAATCTATATGAACTTTGTTACAAAGTTTGTAACTTGTAACAGGAAGGGATGAAAAGCTTTTCATTTTGGTTTGTTTTTTATATAGTATAGACGTGGGTTAACCATATTGTAACTTTTAGATATTTTTTATATCTTCTTCCCAAACTCTATGAAAGTTAAGGGCCTTTCATAGAGTTTTTGCTTTTTCATTTTTTTTGATATATTTGTATCGAAAAAGAGATGAAACCAAATGAAAGCGGAACAAAGAAAACATAGAAATAGAATGATTGAAAGATTTATTCAAGGGCTCTTGATGATTATTTAATCGTTTTAATGACTTTTATGATGATTGGTGTTAATAAAATACAAGGAAATGCAAGAGTTATTAATTATGCAGGGATTATACGTGGAGCAACACAACGTGAAATAAAATTAGAAATATCAGGAAATGCGAATAATAGCTTAATTCGTTATTTAGATGATATTTTTGATGGGTTGATGCATGGCGGTGGAAAGTATTAACTTACAAAAATAGATGATCAAAAATATCAAAATAAATTAGCAAAACTTAATAAGGCATGAGTTTCATTAAAAGAAGAAATTCAAAAAGTAAGAGAAAATGGTTATGAAAATACCAATATTATTAATATGAGTGAAGACTATTTTTATCTTGCTGATGAAACAGTAACAGCAGCTGAAAATTATTCTCAACATTGTGCTTCACAACTTAATTCCATTGAAAAAGGACTTATTGTCACAAGTACTCTTATTGTTTGTGTCATTATTAGAGAAACGATTTTAGCTATTGTCTTGATGAAAAGGAATAAAGAATTAAATAAACTTGCTTATATTGATTTACATACAGGACTTCCAAATAGAAGCCGTGTTGAAGAATTAGTTGGTGAATACAATCATTTTGATCAACCATCTGCAATGGTTGTATTTGATTTAAATGATTTAAAAGAAGTCAATGATTCTTTAGGACATGTTGCAGGAGATACGCTCATTATGAACTTTGCTCATATTATTAGAACTTCTATACCAGATAAGCATTTTGTAGGAAGATATGGTGGTGATGAATTCATTGCTTTACTTACAGATGTAACAAAGGATGAGGTAGAAGAAATTATTGCTAGTGTTCAAAATGAAGTAAAACGTTATAATGAATTCAGCAAACAAATACGCATTGATTTTGCTTATGGTTATGCTCTTTCTACAAGCTATCAAGAAGCAAATTTAAAAGTATTATTAAATCAAGCAGATAAAAATATGTATGACTGTAAAACACGTATGAAACAAGCAAGAAAAGGATAAGAAAAACAAGCCAGTTCATTTCAAACTGACTTGTTTTTTATATATGATATTTTGTGCCTCGTCCACGGCCTGTTTTTCTTATAATATTTTCTTCTTTTAATTTATTTAAAATATCTTTTACTTTTGAACGACTATAAGGTACTAATGATAGAATTTCACTAATTGATAGTTCATTATATTGTTTAAATAGATTATAAATGATTTCATTGTCTGTTTTTAAATCTGATTTTAAACGAGTAACAGGTAAGGTGATTTGAATTGTATTAGTACTTGTATTAAAAATAGGTTTGTTAATACTTTCATTGTAAGAATGTATAATTCTAAGAATTCCAGTTCCAAAGATTTCGACAATACCTAAACGGAAAAATACATTACTGATAATTGGATTTCTTAAAGAAGAAATCATACCAGAGATATATTCATCTTTTGTGATTCCATTTATAAGACCACCAGGTGATACAATTTCAATTCGATCTTCAAACATAGAAATTCTTATTTTTGCGTTCAAATCCCATGCCCTATGAATGAGAGCATTAGCAATAGATTCACGAAAAGCTTCTTCGGGAATAAGTTCTATTTTTTTTCTATAACTTCCATCAATTTCTTCATATTGATAATAATCGATATATGTTTGAATTGATAAATCATACATTTTTAAAATAGACATATTTTCTAGAAGAAGTCTCTTTTTTATAATATTTATGCTTTTTCCAAATATCGCAATATCAATACCGGGAAAGGAATTGTTATCAGATAGAAGTTCAGCGGCATTATTAAAATGATTATTATTAAATAAATTAAGCGTTTTTAATGTATCTTTATTAAATGTATTAATAGAAATAGCTTCTTTCAATTTTTGTTCAAGATACTTAAAATCTAAACGAATATTACTTGTTGGTAAGTCTTCATAATTTATTTTTTTTCCTTCTAAAATAAGACGAGTTAATTCAAAAGAATCTACTTCGATTGTTGAAGTATCATTTCTTTTAAATGCCTTAGAGTTATATAGATAAGGTTTATTTTCTCCAGGGTTTACGATAAGTGATATTGTTTTATTAAGATCATCTACTTCTAAACGATAATTTGGTTGTGGAAAGATATTATCATTAATTCTATTTTCTATATCAAGACAACGTTTGTCAGGATTCTCTATACCTTTGATTTTTCCATTATCATCAATACCAAATAGGATTGTTCCCCCATTGTAATTTGAAAAAGCACTTACTGTTTTTAAAAAGGACTTTGAAATTTCTTCTTTGAATTCTAAAATATTTGTTTCTTTCATATATTTTATTCACCTCTTTATAATATGACCAATTATATAATAATTATACAGAAAAAGTCCATAAATTCAACCATATTTATTTTATGGCTTTTTTTATGGCCGGAAATGGCCATAAAATAAAAAACAATCATTTTTAGATAAACTCAATACATTTTTAAAATGAAGATTCTAAAGTATATAATAGAAAATGGAGGTTATGATGAAAAGAAAAATATATCATTTTATATTTGTTGTTGTTTGTGTTTTATCACTTTGTGGTTGCAACAATACTTCAAAGATCAAAGGGAATACAAGAAAAGTAGTCATTCCTTATTTTTTTTCACTTCTTTGTGGACAAACGAGTGAAAAAGATTTAAATGAAATGGTTAAAACATATAACAAAGATAAAAATTACTGTTCTAAAGCCTATAAGAAAAATAAAGATGTGATCTTAATTTCTACAGATTCACAAATATAAAAGTATATTAAAGATAATAAAAAAATCATCGATACTGCTATGAAGAAATTCATTAAAAGCAACAAGCTTTATAAATATAAAATTACAGAGGATTATTCGTCTATTCAATTATATTTTGATGAAAACATACTAGAAGATACTTATCAACAATTGTTAGCAGTAAGTATTAATTTTACAAGTTTAAATTCTATTTTATTAAATGGAAAAGATTGGCATATAAAATGGCAAGTCATTAATTGCCATACCAATAAAACAGTTGTTACTTGGAATTTACCAAATGATGAAGAAAATAGTTTTCAGCAGATGATTGGAAACAAAGTTATGAATAAGTTATGAATAAAATCAAGAATGATTGTTTTTTGAAACAAAACTTGATATTATTGTAGTGGAGAAGTTTATCTTCAACAATCAGGTGATTCTCTACCAAATAGTGAGAGCTAAAAAATCAGGTGATTCCCTACCAAATAGTGGGAGCTAAAAAATCAGGTGATTCTCTACCAAATAGTGAGAGCTAAAAAGGATACGAAGAGTAAAATCTTCGTATTTTTTATTTAAAGGAGAAAATTTATGAAATTGTATGAAATTGATCGAGATTATATGGATTATCTTCATAAGATAGATTCAAAAGTATTAACACATAATGTAGATAAACATCAAAGAAAGTTTATAGCGATAAAAGTTAAACTAAATGGTTATCAGTATTTTGTACCCTTATCATCTCCTGATTTTAGAGATTATTATGATGATCATGGTATCAAGAAAGTACAGTTTACTCGAGTACCTACCATTAAGAGGATTTTTAATGGAAATCCTACAGTTGAATCTTATTTAGGAAAATTATTATTTAATAATATGGTTCCTGTTCCTAAAGGATCTTATTATGAATTTAATATTTTTTTAGAAAAAGATCAAAAGTATAAAAGATTACTTATTGATCAAGTACGTGTTTTAAGAAGTAAGAAGAATCAAGAAGATATTTTAAAAAGAGCACAAGTTGTTTATAAACTTAAAAGTAGAAATTCTTCTTATAGTTATATCCAATATGCAACCGTAGATTTCTCTTTATTAGAAAAAGCATGTGATAAATACATTGAAAAATATGGATGTTAATGAATTGTTCAAAAAAATATATTATAATAGAAAAAGAATGAAAGGAGAAGACTATGAAAGAATATTTAGCTTTTGATGTTGGGGGAACATCTGTCAAATATGCATTATGTAATGAAGAAGGGGAAGTTTCTTCAGCAAGTAAATTTAAAACACCAGATACATTGGATCAAATGTATCTTGAAATGGAAAAAGTCGTTCATAATTATCCAAATGTAGAAGGAATCGCTTTATCAATGCCAGGAGCAGTTGATAGTGATGGGGGCATTATTTATGGTTCAAGTGCAATTAATTATATTCATGGACCAAATATCAAAGAAGACTTACAAAATCGTTTTCATAAACCTGTAGAATTAGAAAATGATGCCAACTGTGCAGCTTTAGCGGAAGTATGGAAAGGTGTCGCTAAAGATGAAAATGATTGTTGCTTTATTGTCAGTGGTACAGGAATTGGTGGTGCTGTTATTAAAGACAAACATGTTCATCATGGAAATGCTTTACATGGTGGTGAATTTGGTTATATGATTATGCGCTATGAACCAAGTGAAGGAAAATATTATACATGGTCTGATGATGGTTCTACCGTAGCTGTTACTAAAAGAGTAGCAAAAGAATTAGGAAAAGATTATCATGACTTAGATGGAAAAGAAATCTTTGATCATGCAAATGTTAATGAAGTATATAAAAAATATGTTGATGAATATTATCGTACACTTGCTATGGGAATTTATAACTTACAATACGCTTATGATCCAAGTATGATTGTTATTGGAGGAGCTATTTCAACAAGAGAAGAACTGTTAGATAAAGTCAATGAACAATTAGATATCATCTTTGGTCAACTAACACACGCTCATGTAAGACCCAACATTAAAGTATGTAAGTTTGGTAACGATGCGAATCTTATAGGAGCAACCTATCATTATATCCAAAGACACGAATAGGAGGATCATATGAATAAACAAATACCTAAAATAAATACACAACTTAGAAGCCATACGATTTTAGTTCCAGAAGTTTATCGTGAAGCGACAGGTGTTTTAATCAATGGGAAACGTATCAAATCACTTGTTTTCTCTACCGATGTGGCAGTTATTGCCAACTGTAATGCCGATGCAGTTATTGCTGTTTATCCTTTTACACCAACTATTCAAATTACTCAAGCAATTATTTCAGTCGCACAAAGACCTGTCTTTGTGGGTGTTGGTGGCGGTACAACAGCAGGTAAACGAGTAGAATCGATTGCTTTAGATGCTGAACTTCATGGAGCAACAGCAGTCGTCTTAAATGCGCCAACAACAACAGAATTCATTCAAAATCTCGCACAAGATATTGATATTCCAGTTGTTTTAACAATTGTTTCTTTAAATGAAGATTTAGAACAAAGAATGTTACATACAGGTGCCAATATCGCTAACGTTTCTGGAGGAAAAGATACTGTTAAAATAGTTAAAAAACTAAGAGAAATTAGCCCTGATTTTCCAATTATTGCAACAGGTGGACCAACTGAAGAAACAGTAAGAGAAGTTATTCAAGCAGGTGCTAATGCCGTTACCTTTACACCTCCTACTAATGGTGAAATCTTTAAAGGCATGATGGAAGAATACAGACATAGATATGATTAATAAAAGTTCCTCAAATGAGGAGCTTTTTTTGCAAAAAATCCTTCTTATATATTTGTTTTCAAAAGGATTTACTTATATCTATTTTTATAAGTTAAAATACAAAATTATACCCTTTTGTTTTACATATAAATACGGTATTTTGAGATACCGTTTTTATTGATAAAATTAAAGAAGGGAGGGTATAATTTTTTTAGGTATATACTTGTATTTTACATGTTTTAATTAGATGAATATAACAAGAATATACATAATAAGAAAATATATAAGAGGAGGTAAAAAAATGAAAATTAAAAAGAAAATATTAAGTATCTTTATGTCCTTTTTAATGTTTGTATCGTTATTTACGACAGTCCCAGTACAAGCTGAAAGTGACACAAAAATGTTTGATATTGATACGCCAACATCCGTAGAAGCAGGCGAAGAGTTTGAAGTAAAATTCTATGTCAATCCTGATGGTGAAATGGCAGCGTTTCAAGGAAGTTTAGAATACGATAAGGATGCTTTTGAATATGAAAGTTATGAAGAATCAGATTATTCAGGATTAACTTTATATAAGGAAAAAATAGTTGCAACGTTTGAGCCTAAAACGATGATATTTGCAGTAGCATCTCTTCAAGCTAAAACAATGCCTTTGAATGGTAAAAATGATTATTTTTATTCCTTTAAATTTAAAGCAAAGGATACGCAAGGAAAAATCAATACATCAAAATTCAATTTAAAAATTAAAGAATATGTTAAAAGTGATGGGCAAAAACTAGGTGAAAATATAAGTGTTGAAAAAACAGTTAATTTCACAACACCACTTACAGGAATTGCTTTAAATGAAAGTTCTTTTGAATTAGTTAAAGGAAAAGAAAAACAATTAACTGTAAGCAAAGTTCCTACTTATGCAACAGGTGAAATTGATGGATCGAAAGTTCAATGGAAATCAGATACTACTGATATTGCAACAGTAGAAAATGGAAAAGTTGTTGCTAAAAAAGAGGGGACAGCAACAATTACTGCAACTTATGGTGAATATAGTGCAACATCTAAAGTTACAGTAAAAGAAATACATATTGAAAAGATTTCTTTATCTAAAGAAGCATTAACAATTAATAAAGGAAGTACAGAATCTTTAACTTGTACTATTGATCCAAAAAATACAACTGATGATAAAATAGTAACATGGTCTTCATCTAAACCATCAGTTGTTTCTGTAGATGAAAATGGTCAAATTAAAGCATTATCTAAAGGTGAAGCAATAATTACTGCTAAAGTTGGTTCACTAAAAGCAACATGTACAGTTAAAGTTACAGTTCCATTAACAGGAATTACATTATCTGCTACACAACAACAAGTAAATGTTAATGGAACAACACAATTAACAGTAACTTATGATCCAGAAGATGCTTCTTCAACAGATGTTAAATATTCATCTAATAAAGAAAATGTAGCAACTGTAGATGACAATGGTTTAGTTAATGCACATGCTAGAGGGACAGCAACAATCAAAGCAACAGTAGATGGAAAAGAAGCTACAATTGAAATTACAGTTGTGCAACCATTAACATCAATTGAATTAGACAAAGAAGATCAAACAATCTATAAAAATAATACAGTTCAATTTGACGTAAATGAAAATCCTAAAGAACATGATGAAACAGTTACAAAGAAAGAATGGAAATCATCAGATGACAAGATTGCAACAGTAGAAAATGGAAAAGTAACTGCTTTAAAAGAAGGAAATGCTGTAATTACTGTTACTTATACAATTGGTGATCGTACATTAACAGCAAGTAGAACAGTTCATGTAAAAGAAAATCGTGTAAAAATTGTGACTTTAGATAATACAAATATTGAATTAAATAAAGGAGATAAATCTTCTCAATTAAAAACATCTTATACATTAGATTATCCTGAAGAAAAATGTGATGACGACACAACAGTAAAATGGACAACATCAAATGACAAAGTTGCAACAGTAGAAGATGGAGTCGTTACAGCAGTAGGTGCAGGAGAAGCAACAATCACTGCAACAATTGCAGGTAAGAAAGCAACATGTACTGTAAAAGTTAGTGTTCCATTAACAGGTATTTCTATTAAAGCTTCATCAAATGAAGTGATTAAAGGTAAAACAATTTCATTAAGTTTATCAAAAGATCCAAGTGATTCAACGGATACTATTGATAGTATTTCTTATGTAATTGCTGAAGGAAATGAATTTATTAAGGTTGATAATGATGGAAAAGTAACAGGTCTTAAGGAAGGAACTGCTAAAGTTTATGCAATTGCTAAAGTAGGTTCTAAAGAATTTATTTCTAAAGAAATTACAATCAATGTTAAAGAAATTAAAATTACATCTTTAGATGTAAATGTTGATGACAAAATATTAATTGGTAAGACTGCTCAAGCAACAGCTACTGTTAAACCAAGTGATACAACAGATGATCAATCAGTAACATGGTCTTCATCTGATGAATCAATTGCAACAGTTGATCAAAATGGTGTTGTTAAAGCTCTTAAAGTAGGTAAAGTAAAAGTAATCGCTACATCAAAAGTAAGAAATGATGTTGTTGGTGAAAAAGAAATTACAATCTACGATATTCCTGTAGATAGTATTACTGTAGAAAATAAGAAAGTTTCATTAACTCGTGGAGAAACTTTCACAAATAGTTATACAATCAATCCAAGTGATACTACTGATAAAGGAACAGTTACTTATTCTTCATCTAATGAAGAAGTAGCAACAGTTGATCAAACAGGTAAAGTAACTGCTTTAAAACCAGGTAAAACAACGATTACTATTCAATCAACTGAAAGAAAAGTTTCGACAACATATACAGTAGATGTTTCAAATCCTATTACAGTAGAAATTTCAGGTTCAAAAGATGCATCTATTTCAAATAAATATAAAGATGATATTTTAAATGCTTTACCTGAAAAAACAAAAGAATTAATTAATACAGATGCAGTAGATGTTGTTATTTCTATTGAATCTGCATCTATAGAAGATGAAGAAACATTAAATACTGCTCATAAATTATTGGAACAAGTTAAATCAACTAAAGATTATCAATTAGGTCAATTATTTGATATTAACTTAACAGTTAAGGTTTTAAAAGATGGTCAAGTTGTTTCACAAGATACAATTTCTGAATTGAATAACAAGATTGTCTTTGCTTTACAATTACCAAAAGAATTAATTAACACTAATTCTAATATTAAAAGAACTTATAAAGTTGTAAGAATTCATGAAAATGGGCAAACAGTAGAAGAAATTACTAATGTTCAACTTTCTGATGGAACAAGCTTATTGATTCCATCTGACAAATATAGTCTTTATGCTGTTTATTATCAAGATACTGTTGTAGAAAATAAAACAGAACAAGTTAAACCTTCTACAACTGAGTCTGTTAAAAATGATACAAAACAAAATACTCATAAAAAACAAGATAAGAAGAGTACAAAGACAGGAGATGAATCGAATACAGTAGCTTATTTAAGTATGATGGCTGCATCTATCTTAATCTTATTAGTATTCTGTATTCAAAAAAGAAGAACTCTTATAAAATAGTAAGTTATTAGAAGCAAGTGTAAAAACTTGCTTCTTCTTTTAAATAAAATGGAGAAGGAATATACAATGTTGAAACTGTAGCTGTAAATTCTCCAGATGGAAGAAATATTTTTTCCTATAGTGATAGTTCTTTGAAAGATGTCAATCATGATGGAGAAATTTCTATTAGTGATGTTCAAGCAATCATTGATTATATTGTTCATAAAAAATAAGGAAGAGAAATCTTCCTTATCTCAAAGTAATCATGAAAATGATTGTTTTGAGAAGGGGAGGAGGAAGTTATATGAAGAAAAGAGTAGGTATATTATTAGTTGTTTTTACATTAATTTGTATGCTTATACCGAGAAGTAATGTAAATGCAGAAGAGTTTTATCCAAGAGGAATAAAAGTACCACAACCAATAGGGATAGAAAAGGAAAATGAGGTTAGTACTTATTCTTCACGTAATGCTTCATATTCAGAAAAAGAATTAATGAAGATGTTGAATGATGAAATAAAAGAAGCGTTATTACAAGGTGAAAAAGAAGTTGATATTTTTAATATGAATCTTGATAAAGATAAGTATTCATATTTGGGTTATATGGAGGATTATTGTCCTTATATTAATCATGATAAGATGCATTTATCTTTATTATTTTCAAAAGATACAAATGTTTATGTTAGTTTTTCTATAGTAAATGATATGACTTTAGATGAAACAAAAGAATATATAAATGAAGTTGATCAAAAGTTGAAAACATATACGGATTTAATTGATGATTCTATGTCTGATTTAACTAAAATAAAAATTATTCATGATCAAATTGTTTTAAATGGAGAATATGAATATGATAATTTAGAAAATAATAAACTTACCAATGGATCTTATTCATCTAATCAGCTTTTGATGAAAAATACGGCTGTATGTCAAGGATATGCATGTCTATTTGAATATTTTATGCATTTATATGACATTGACTGTTATTTGAATGTGAGTGTAGTAATGAGCTATATGTGGAATATTGTCCAATTAAATGATAATTATTATCATGTGGATTGTACATGGGATGATCCTGTAAGAGATATTATTGGAAGGGTAAATCATAATTATTTGCTTGTAAGTGATGATGAGATGAAAAAGGGAAGAGGTCAATCAACTGAAACTCATCATGATTGGCAATCGACTTTAAAATGTCAAGATACTCAATATGATAATTATTATTGGTATGGTGTTGCTACTCAAATTATTCAAGATAGAAATAAAGAATATTACATAAAAGATGGTAAGATTACTGAAAGAGAAAATCAAAACGAAAATACTCTTTATACTATTAATACAAAATGGAAAGTATATGATCAACCAGGATATAGCTACACTATTAACTTTAGTAGAATTTTTAAATATAATGATTCTTTATTTTATAATGATGATTCTCATATAAATAAATATTCATTAAATGACCAATCTGTATCAATATTTGAAAATATTGATACAACAGATGGGGATATATATGGGATGAGAAGTAATAAAAATAAAATCCAATATCAAATACAAAAAAGTCCTAATGAATCTGAATATTATATAAGAAATACTAAATCATATACATTTACATTACCTAAACATGAATTAACACTTTCCATTGGCGATGAATATTCATTTGATATAGATGATATAGAATTATCTTCAAGTAATGAAGAAGTAGTAAAAGTAGTCGATGGTAAACTTGTTGCTATCTCATTAGGTGATGCCGTCATTACTGCAACTAAAGATGGTATTACAGATCAATGTAATGTAACGGTAAATAATATAAAATATGGTGATGTTAATGGAGATGGGGATATAACGATATCTGATGCACAAATGATTATTAGTTATATTGTAGGTAAAACATCATTTAATGACTTACAAATAAAGAAAGCTGATGTTAATTTTGATAATGATGTAACAATAAGTGATGTTCAAATAATTATCAACCGTATTGTTGGCAATAAATAACATCATACTAAATATATTTAAATTTCATGAAGTTAAAAAATTCCTCGAATATATAAAAAGCTGTAAAAGATAGAATGTATAACATTAGTCTTTACAGCTTTTTTATAATTATATGTTTATTTGCTATTAGAACCTTTTAAAAGATAGTCAGTGGAGCATGAAAAAATATTTGACAGTTCAATTATTACAGAAATTGGAATATTACGTTTACCTGCTTCGTATTTTTGTAAAGTAGAACGTTCAATTCCTAATAGTTTTGATAATTCATTTTGGGTTTTATTTAAATCTTTTCGCTTTTGTTTAATTCTTTGACCAATTTCATTATAAATAACATTATTTTCTTTTTTTGAATAATAAAGTCCTTTTTCTAAATTTAACAAATCAGATATAGATTCGTCTAAAGCATTAGAAAATTCTATTATTTCGGAGATAGGTAAATCAACTTGACCTTTTTCTATTTGAACAATCTTATCTTTACTTTCATAGCCTAGCTTTTGTGCTAATTCATCTTGAGTCATATTTAAATCTCTTCGTTTTAATTTTATGTTGTTATATAAACTTAGCATGGGTACCATTTGTATATTAGAATCGGTAAAATTTAATATACATTCCTTTCTATAAATTCTATTTTTAATTTATTATATATTTTATTTTTAATCATTTCTATTATAAACAGACAAAACTTAATGGGCAAACAATAGATGGATTGTCCAACATATTTTAATTGAAAGAGTATGAATTATTTAAGTTGAATATCTAAAAGGGTGATTGTTCTGCATTTTTTTAACATGCTATCATAATCTACTCAGCCCTATGTAGCGTGTATAATCAAATCATGTTCTAATTTCATTTTATAAATTCTAAGCTTTTTTACATTTTCTGGTTTATATATAAAAAAGGATGTCAGCTTTATTTAATAGATAATAATTCCCTTGTAAAACATCATAATAATGATAATAAAGACATACTAAAATACAATGGATTAGCTCTAATAAACCAACATCAATATAGTTAGATATGCATTTGAATTGCCGTGTACTGAACAACTTGTCAGGTAGCGTGAGAGAATGAAAATGATGATAAAATTTTATGCATTCATTTTCTCCTGCTCGATGAATTTATTACCTATAAATATTTAAAATCGGTATAAAATGACCGCTTATGTTCAATATATGACCGCTCGGTAAACATCTATAGATTGTAAATGATGGAATATGTATAATTTTAATTATAAAGTGATTTTATTTTACAAATTGCTATTAAACATAGTGTATACGGGAGGACGTATATTTTATAAAATATAGATGTAAGCGGTATCGAAAAAGAGGGAATATTGATGAATAATAAAGAGGTAAAAAAGATTGTTAATAAATTAATAAAAAATGAAGATAATATTATGGATGAATTAGGAAAAATATCTAATAGTGAAATGATAAAGATAAAGGCGAATATCATTGGGAAGGCAGTACATTGTGACAAGTGGGTGATAATTGTGATACCATTTATTGCAATAGCAATTTCTATTGCTGGTATTCTATATAGTCAAAAAGAAAATGCGTTACATTTTCTTTTATATGCGTATCTTATTTTTAGTGTGATTGTTACAATTTTACATATGTATTGTCAAATGAAGAAAGAAGATTATACAAAAATTTTGAGTTATATTGAAGATTTTGAAAAATTGACAAAAGAAAATAATAATACTGATTCAACAACATGTAAAATTATAAATCAGAGAACTGAAAAGAAGTTAAATAAGACGATGCAAACTATAAATGAAAATACAAGTAATCTTGAAAGTTATTTTTTTAGTCAAAAAGAAAATAAGCTTATTTTGTTAATGATTGTTGCATTAGTTACTGGGTTTATATGTGATAAAATGAAAATCTATTTAGTTTTCCTTGATGATATTAATTTGTTATCACTTTCTATCATGCAAATTCAAACAACAATTGGCATTTTGGTTATTACGATTATATCTCTTATATCAGGTAATATGGAAGAAAGTCATTATGGTATATCTATTTGTCATTATTATTTAAACATTAAACCTGAAAAATTAAATTTTAAGAGAATAATATTTATTGTATTAGGGTTATCTTTAACTAGTGTAATTGCCTATGCATTTCAATTATATACTTTCATTTTATGCATATTTATAGTTACGATAATTAATGTGTTGATTACTGTTACAAATATTTATTCAGCATTTAGTGGAAGAATAGACCAGTATGATGAAATTGAAAATTACTTAGAAAGACAAATTAAATTGTCAAATAACTCATTAGAAAAACTGTTTATTCATTTTTGTGATGATTGGAAGAGAAATATTTTAAGCCAAGATGAATTAAGCTATAAAAAATCGTGTAATTTTTTTGAAAAGTTTATTATTGAAATTTGGAAAAGAAAAAATTGCCATGAAATTGAAATATTACAAAATCAATCAATTGAGTTATGTTTATCTTGTTTGAATACATATAATCCAATAATTCAGTATAGGGGAATGGATTTAATATACAAAATCTATTCTATTTCTAAAGATCAAGTTGTAGATAATTTAAGTTTTAATTATCAAAATATAAAATTTCATTTATTTGAGGAAGTTGGAAAAGAACTTATAGAAGTATTAAATGGGATTGATAATCGTTGTATAGAACGAGGTGATTTTGATTTATATGATTTCTTTTGTTATATTCTTGCCTTTTGTATTAAAATGAGCGAATTAAATAATGATTCATTGGAATATAATTCTGAAATTCATATTCTAAAATCTTTAGCTAATTCTATAGGAGAATATATACATGTTCAAAGGTTAAATCATCATATTATAAGGAAATATTATTGGGTTAATTTTTTTAAAATAAGAGAAACATTTACTATTTCCAGATTAAACGAAAAGAATATGAACTTATATAGTAAAGCTTTATTAGAAATTTATTTTTCTTATTTTCAAGGATTAGTCATGAATTGTGAGAAAAATATGATTATTGATAGTATATTTAATAGATGTTTAGATCAACATTTAGGATTTGAAAATATATATCAAATTGTATTTTTTTTATCTATCTATACTTATTTATATTATTTAGGATATGAAGAAAGTATTTGCCATGAAGAAATAAAAAAATGTGCACAACAAATATTAGAAAACAATGATATTAAACAAGAATATGAAAAATTATTATATCTGTTATATGAAATTGTTGATGATCAAAAAATAAAAAGTGATGACATTTATAATTTATTGAAAGATATATTGCAATGCTATGAGTTATACAATTTATATCAACCGTTCAAGTATTCAATCATAGAAAATGTTGTTTTAAGATTTTATATTTTTGTAATCACATCAATAAGTGATAAATTTGGAGATGATGTTGTTGTTTTAGAAAGGATAACAATGGATGAAGCATTGGAATTTTTACATAGAGAAAAAATACCATATCTTAAAAATACTTTTCAGATAGCATATAATACTTTGTTTAATAATGAAGAAAAGGAAGAAGATATTAGCGATAAGTATTACAATTTATTTGCAGAGCCATTAAAGGATAGAGAAAAAAAGAAAAGAATAGAAGAAGTAAACAAAATAGATGCTTTTTTTAATCAAGAAAAAATGAAAAAGGAAATAGAAAAAAATATTAAGAATGTTGTAAGTAAAGAATTTAAAAACGTGGTTTATGATAATGATAAGAATGGTTTTGAAATTGATTTGTTTAATCATGATGTGGATACTAAAGAAATTACAGATGATACTGTATCTGAATTTAAAATCAAAAATTCATTTAGCAAAGAAATTATTAGCTATTTGAAACAGTATAATTATTTGGAAGAAAAAATTAGAAAAGAAGAAGACTTTAATAATCTTGAATTAATAAAGTATTTAAAGAAAATGAAATATGATTTTATATTTGGAAGAGAATCAACTATAAATCCAATAAAATATCAAAATAGAGCAGAGTTAGGTAATTATATAAAAGATAACTGTACTTGTTTTAATTATTATGAAAAGAATACTTTTATTGCTTTAAATAGTCAAAATGTTAAGATTATAATTCATAATATTGATATACAAATTCAACCAATTCAATTAAAGACAAAAAGTTTCTATGATGAAGAAAATGATATTTATATTTATCCTGATGGCATTGAACTTGAATTTACAAAAGAAAATTTAGAAAAATATTTGTTGAAAAAGAGAAAAAATTTAAAAATTACTACAAATATTTCAATAGAATGCTCAAAAGAAAAAATTGGGACAATTTTTAATATGAATAGATAGAGGGAATGAATGATTGTGGCAACTATTACTGACATAAAAAGAAAAATTTTAGAACTACCACCGGCTAATTTTCAAGAATTTTGTGATGCTTTTTTAAGCAAGAAAGTAAATGGATTGATTCATGAATATGGTATGCAACCTGGAACAGGTAATACTACAAAAGGTAATCCTGATACATACTTTAGAAAGAGTAATGGTAAATATATATTAGTTGTTTATACGATACAACAAACAAATATTTATAATAAAATTAAAGAAGATATAGAAAAATGTTTTGACGAAGATAAGACAAAATTAAATAACGATGCTATTGAAGAAATTATTTGCTGTCATACGTCGGCTAATCTAAGTTCAGGAGATGATCAACGTTTATATAATTATTGCCAAGAACGTAATGTTAAATTGACAATATATGGAATAGATGAAATATCTCTAGATGTATATAACAATTATCATTTTTTAGCGAAAAATTATTTAGGATTAGATATAGATACTGGGCAAATAATGGGAATAGAGGAGTTTGTTTCTATGTATGATGCTAATAAGATGGCTGCACCGTTAAATACAATATTCCAATTTAGAGATAATGAAAAAACAGTATTAAAACAAGCTGTATTGAGTTCTTCAGCTGTTGTTATTACTGGAAAAGCAGGTGTTGGAAAAACAAGATTAGTCTTAGAAATTATGAAAGAATTTGAACACGAAGAAAAATATAAGATATTGTGTATAAAAAACAATAATTTGCCTATTTATGATGATTTGGTTTGTCACTTAGAGGAAAAAGGAAAATATATTTTATTTGTTGATGATGCAAATGAATTAATAGGATTAAATCATGTTATTAACTATGTAATTAAAGATAATAATGATTTTGAAGTAAAAGTAGTTGTTACAGTAAGAGATTACGTGAAAATAGATGTTGAAAAAACAATTTTAAAATATGTGCAACCCAAAATTATCAATATTGAGGTTTTAAATAAAAATCAAATTGCAGAATTTCTAAAAACTAATTTCAATATACATAATGAAAAATATATTTCTCAAATTATGAAAATATCAAAAGGGAATCTAAGAATTGCTTATATGGCAGGCAAAGTTGTATTAAAAAATAATAGTTTTAAAAGTATTATGGATGTGACTCAATTATATGAATTATACTACGCACCGTATATTGATGATGTTTTTTCTAAAGATGATAAATTATGTTATATTACAGGGTTTTTAGCAATTGTAAGAGGATTATATTTAGGAGAAAAAGAATTATATTTTGATGTATTAAACGAAATGAATATTTCATTTAACGAATTGAAATATTACGTTAATAAATTATCATCAATGGAGTTTGTAGAATTAAAAAAGGAAAAAGTTGTATTATTTTCTGATCAATCACTTGCTAATTATATGGTCTATTATACTTTTTTTCAAAGAAAAATATGCCCTTTTTCAACTATTTTAAAACTATGTTTTAATCATTATGAAAATTCAATGGTTGAAGTTGTAAATGTTATTCTAAATTTATTTAATAATAATCAAAATGTTAAATATTGTACAAATGAAATTTTAAAAGTATGGAAAGGATTTTCTAAAAATAAAAATGCTTATTTTAAAGAATTTGTACAAAAATTTCATATTTTCAATCCTGTTGAAACGTTTATTTATATAAACGAAATACTTGATCAATTAGATTCGAAAACGATTCAAAAAGAATATTATATGAATTATCAGTGGATTCTAGAGTGTCTTACAGGATATAATGACAATGATTATATTCAAGAGATAATAGAATTATTAATAAAATATTGCTCAAAAACAGATGAATTATTTGATCAGGGCTGTGAATGGTTGACATGTACTTATGGGATAAATGAAAATGTAATTAATAATCAATATGAAATTATAAATGCTATTAGTGAGAGTTTAATGAATCATTTAAATGAAGAAATAACAAGTCATATTTTTTTAAAATGGATTGATAAAGTATTAAGATTAAATTTTCGATTTAATAGTATTGTAGAAGATAACACATGGAAAATATATGATGGATATATACATTTTAATGATGGATTATCTAATTATCGAAAATTTTGTTGGAAAGGAGTAATAGAACTTTCATTAAAAAAAGAATATAAAGATAACGTGATTACTTTTTTAAATTCGTATACAAATGACTTAGAGGAAGAATTGGATAATGATGTTTTTGAAAATGATTTTAAATTTATAAAACAAATTATTGATAACTTAATGTGCGATGATTTATTATTTCTAATATGCGTTAAAAAAGTACAAATATTTTGTAAAGGAAATGGTTTCGAATACGATGAGAAATGGGATACCATTTTTAATGGTAATGCATGGAAGTTATATGAATTATTAGAAGATGATCCTATTCATCCATTATTGGACTATAATGAAAATAGAATAGATAAAATTCAAAAAAATTTGAATCATATGAATTCCAAAGAAATACATGAATTTATAATAATTACAAATAATTTTATGAAATCAAATATTGAAGAAACTCAAAAATATAGTATTAATATTGGGATAGAAATTACTATTAATTCTTATAGGAATGATAAGGAAAGATTGTTAGTATTTTTGGAAAATATAATTATATATGGAACAAAATTAAAAGTTAATCCGTATCATTTATTTACTTTTCTTTATCATTTTATTACACCAAGCTACATTTATAATTTTATAAAGAGAAACAATTTTAATCAAAAGAATGAATGGCAATATATTTTCTTTGAAACATTACCTAAAAAACTTGTAACAAAAGAAATATATAATGAATTAAAAGGATATTTTAAAAATTATTATAATGAGAATATTTATAGCTATCGCAGTTTAAAAATTCTTGATAATTTTTTAGAAATAGATGAGAATATTTATCCAAATATATCTGAGGTAATCATGAATAGTAATAATATAAATTATCAAAAATGTTATTTAACGAATCTATTTAATGATTATTGTTATACACCAGAAAATTTATTAAAATTATTTGATAAAAATAAAAATTTATTATACAATATTTATTTTTGTTTATTGAAAGATAATCAAAATTATTTGATTGATAGAAATGGTAATTTTTTATTGACGTTTTTGAAATGTGATGAGAGTAATTTGTTGCGTTTTTCGAAACTTTTTTGGGATGATGAGAGAAAAACAAATGATTTTGAATATCATATAATTGAAACTATGTGGAAAGATAATGAGTATGAGAAATACTTTGATTGCATTTTAGAATTCTTTCCTACAAAAAAGTACTATATAAATAAAGCTTTTGAAAATATTTTTCATAATTATGATGATAGTGAGTTAAACCAAAGGCAAGAAAAGATTTTATTAAAATTTGTAAAAAAATATATTGATCCAAATGCGCCTGGCGGTAAGGAACATGTGGGATACATTATTGACCGTGTGGGTTTTGCAGAATATAAAAAATGGGCATTGGATAATGTTAAGTTATCAGATATTGCTGAAGTAAGTAAAAATGTAAATTG
>OGZR01000356.1_pt1 | contig 22412 bp, 18 predicted proteins | sample 1576851 | NCBI WGS metagenome assembly OGZR01 (sample SAMEA3541492, study PRJEB24748) | human gut metagenome | biome: human gut; feature: human-associated habitat; material: faeces | place: China | collected 2012
CGGAGAGCACTTAATGTGCTCTCCGTGCGAGCAGGACTGTCCGAGCAGGGAGTAAAGTCCTCCGGCTGCCTCCGGACAGGTCAGCCTGCTAGCAAGTCGGGTACTCGCCCTCCCAGACGATGCGACGGTACTGATCCGGATCGGTGTCGCCCTCGGTGGAGAAGCAGAGCACGGAGCTCGTCTTGTCCAGGCCGATGAGCTCCTTGAGCTCGGCGTACTCGGGGTCGAGCATGAGGGTCTCGACCAGACCGGTGGTCACTGCGCCGGACTCGCCGGAGATGACGCGCGGGTCGCCCTTCTCGGGAGCGCCCAGGGTGCGCATGCCGCGAGCGGTGACCCAGTCGGGGCAGGACACGAAGGCGGTGGTGTGGTTGCGCAGGATATCCCAGCCCAAGATGTTGGGCTCGCCGCAGCACAGGCCGGCCATGATGGAGGGCATGTCACCGTCCACGATGCGCGGATCTCCGTCGCCGGCGGCAGCGCCCTTGTACAGGCAGGCGGCCGGTGCGCACTCAACCACGACGAAGGTGGGCGGGTTATCGGGATACAGGTTGGTGAAGTAGCCCACCACGGCGCCGGCGAGCGAGCCTACGCCAGCCTGGACAAAGACGTGCGTCGGGCGGTTGATAGCCATCTCGCGCAGCTGCTCGGCAGCCTCGGAAGCCATGGTGCCGTAACCCTCCATGATCCAAGACGGGATCTTCTCGTAGCCCTCCCAGGCGGTGTCCTGAACGATGACGCCGCGCTCGCAAGCATCGGCCTCGGCGGCCGCCATGCGCACGCACTCGTCGTAGTTGACCTCTTCGATGGTCACCGTGGCGCCCTCGGCGGCGATGTTATCAAAGCGGGGCTTGGTGGAACCCTTGGGCATGTGCACGACGGCCTTCTGGCCCAGCTTGTTGGCAGCCCATGCCACGCCGCGGCCATGGTTGCCGTCGGTGGCGGTAAAGAAGGTAGCCTGGCCAAAGTCCTTGGCAAGCTGATCGGAGGTCAGGTAATCGAAGGTGCACTCGGCAACGTCCTTGCCGGTCTCGTCGGCAATGTAATTGGCCATGGCAAACGAACCGCCCAGGACCTTAAAGGCGTTGAGGCCAAAGCGGTAGCTCTCGTCCTTAACGCACAGGTTGGACAGGCCCAGGCGCGCAGCCTGACCGTCCAGGCGGGCAAGCGGAGTGACGGTATATTGAGGGAACGACTGGTGGAAGGCGCGGGCCTTCTTCACGTGGTCGAGGCTCATGATTCCCAAGTGCTTGTCATCGCTCTTGGGCATCGTGTTGCCCGCCCACTGGATCTTATCGGCCATACGGTGAACTCCTTAAGTCCTCTCTTGCCGGCCCCCGCATACGCGTTTCAGTCCATTCCCATTCATGCGACTGAACTTTTATGTGGATGCCAAACAAAAAGTTTGTTAGCACTGTTCTATCACACTTTTTGATTGGAAAACCTAACAAATTGTTTGTTGCCGTAATCGGTACCTTTTCGCCGCCGAACGGTCACATAACGCAGCGACGCTTTCGTTATTTGCGAACAAGTGTGGTTTATGGCAAAGTGTGCCCAAACTAATTTTTAGGAAGGCACCCATGACCCCCGCACAGATTGAGTTTTATAAGCGCCTTGCACACGGCCTGGCGCTCCAATTTGGCCCCAACTGCGAAGTCGTCGTCCACGACCTGGAAACCGACGACGTGGACCACTCCATCGTGGTGATCGAAAACGGCCACGTCAGCGGGCGCACACTGGGTGACGGCCCCAGCCATATTGTGTTTGAGTCCATGCACGAGGGCACCACCGACGTGCACGACCGCGAGCCATACCTCACCAAAACCACCGATGGCAAGCTGCTCAAATCCTCGACCATCTTTATCCGCAACGACGAGGGTAAGCCCGTCGGCATTTTGGGCATTAACTTTGACATTACGCTCATGAAGGCTTTTGAGCGCTCACTCGATGCCTTTACCGGCACCGGCGGCTCGGGCTACACCGAGCCCGAGCCCATTACCAAAAACATCGGCGACCTGCTCGAAGATCTGCTGCGCGAGTGCGAGCAATACGTGGGCAAGCCCGCAGCCCTTATGACCAAAGACGAGCGCATTCGCGCCATTGGCTACCTCGACCGTCGCGGCGCCTTCCTCATTTCCAAGTCGAGCGAGCGCGCCTGCGAGTTCTTTGGCATCTCCAAGTACAGCTTCTATAGCTACCTCAATGAGGCCAAGGCGGCGGCCGACGACAAGTAGGCACTCGCCTGGATTGTCCCTCCCCTTTTGGGCGCGAGTTCTGGAAAGCATGAATCCAAGACCGAGCCGCTTGGGAAGTTCCATATAATCGATGTCATTAGTATTTCGAAAGGGTGGAACAGAATGGCGTTGAGCAAGGCATCATGCACCGGTCGCGGATTGATTCCGGCAATTGGTGGACATGTGCACCGCATGTTCGATGAGGGTGAAGACGACCTGTTTTCGCTGAGCCTTGACGACGTGATGGATGATCGCCCGTGGACCGCCGACGAACTCATGGGCGGCGGGGCTCGCCCGTCAAGCCCCAATCCCGCACTTGCGCCTAAGCCCGCATCTGCGCCGACTCCTGCGCAGCCGCCTGTTTCGACGCCCGCGTCTACGCCCGCACCCATTTCGGCGCCCACGCCCACTCCCTGCCCCACAAGCGACCCGTCCGAGACGGCGGCATTTCTCGCTGCGGCAACGCGGAGCAAATCGGCCGACAGCACCGTTATGTACAGTGCCCAGCAGTTGCCCGTTCCTGCGGCACGCAAGCCTCCGGTCACAAGGCCCGATGAGCCCGTTGCCCATCAGGTTGCCTACGATTCCTGGGCTGCAGCCGATCTGGATGAGACCTCTACCGGCATGCCGGCGCTCGACGTTCCAGTTAACCCGCTTTTTGCCGCCAACACGAGCGCCGCGGACTATGAGGGCGGTGCGGCATATTCCGATTATTCTGATGGCTATGCTGGCACCGATCGCATCGAGACCGAGGATTATGGCACCGCATCGAGCGATTATCTCAACGATCCGTACGCTGCCACGCCTGCACCGGAATATGACCCGGAGGCCGCGTCCGCGCCGGCGTATACCAAAAGCACGGGCGAAGAGCGCTTCGCCGATTATTACGCCGAGGAAAAGGCGCTGCGTTTCTCGGAATTTCCGCAGGCAGTCAAGGTTGCCTTTATCGCCATTGTCATTGCCCTGCTCGGCGTCATTGCGTTTGAGGGATTCCGTCTGTTCTCCGGCCCCACCCAAGCGGAGTCGGAGACCCAGCAAAAAGAGGACGATAACAAGTATCTGGACATCAACACCCTCAAGGGCGACCCCAACGACGGAGACGATGAGTAGCGAGAGCTGAAGGCTGCCGCAGGATCTCGCATCCAGCACCGGCTTCTAAGTGCTGTCTTGTCATCCAGCTACACTTTTCCTGATAATTTGCCTATCGAATTTGACACTTTTCCGAAGTTCTAAGGTGCCTATTTCGACACTTTTCCGTACTTTTAAACGGCTGATTTCGACACTTTTCCGGATGAAAGCCGAATAATCACTTGGGAAACCAACGCCATCCGCTCGTCATTTCGCGGATGGCGCTTGATTTCTGTCCGTACACGTTGATAGACTTCCTCTTGCCCGCAAGGAGCGGGCGCGTTTTATCCAGAGTCGGGGTAGAGAGTTGGCTCCACGATCCCGACGCCAACCGGCCAAGAGGCACGGTGGCCCTGCCAACATCGATGAAAGGAGTCCGTATGGACAATTTCTCCGTGCGCAGCGAGCGCAATTTCCACAACCTGATCGTCAAGCCAAAACGAATGCATCTTCTAGACGAGCCGAGCGGCTACACCTCGGCTTTGGTGAAGAGCGGCCTCTCCCACCAGATGCGCTTTACCATACAGAAGCTCGAGGAAGAGCTCTGTGCTGCTGGCAACCCACATGTTCTGCAGATCAAGCTGCTCGGAGACGACTCGCGCGAGCCGTCCAACTGGAAGCTCTTCGCCGACGGCGCGTGCGTCGCAAACGGCTCGGGTGACTTTGCCCGCGAGTGCTTCTACGAGGGAGCTGAGGTGTTTCTGGACCTGTGTCGCGACGCCGTACGCACGGCCGAGCTGTACTAGTGGAGCCAGAGGGAGTATGAGCTGTTGAGTGCGGCCCGCGGGATTGCGGGGGCGTAGGAACAGAAGCCTCATGATGGTGGCCTCGGCTGGAATGACGTATCGCTCGATAAATGATCTCAACAACGTAGCCGATGCGCCGCATTTCGCCTCAAAGGCATTGAGCGATCGGGTGGCGTCCAGCATTTCTTTGATATCCCCAATTGATTGTTCCGAGAAAGTCTCTTCATGCCCTCATAATCGCCCTTACGAGAAACTTGGACGAGACGGGCGTCCATACGCCGTCTCTAAACTAACGAGCCGTTCGCGGAAAGAACATCAGGCTAGCGTGGGCCAAAGATATACTGGTATCGTTGCAACAATTATGGAAGATCGGCATCGTCAATGACCTCCTTGAAATTCTCCAGGCGCTTCGCGCTTAGCCTGCTCGTCCCGCTGTCCGCCGCCGTAGCGCTAGCTTTGCCCTCAACCGCCCTCGCTGCGTCGGACCCGAACCCGCCCAGCATCTCCAACGTGACGTTATCCGCGACGACAGTCACGGCCGGCTCCACGCTGCATGTCGGCTACGATGTGGACGACCCCGATGGGGTGCGGTCAGTCACGCCGATAGTCGAGGTCGTCGTCGATAGCGATGACGGGGACCAGGGCAACAGCTCCCGCCTCGCCTTCCGGTCGACCGGCGACACGACCGCGGGCTTCGATATCCCCACCTCCCCGAGCGACCGGCCCTGCAGGTACCGGATCATCGGCCTCGGCGTGACCGATAGCCTTGGATGGGTTACCGATGTCTACGACGCGGCGTATGCCGAGGAGAAGGGACTCAACTCTCCGACCTTCGCCACCAGCCCCCTCGTCTATGAGGTGACCGAGGGGCCCGCGGACCAGAACCCGCCGACCGTGTCCTCCGTGTCGTTCTCGAGCAGGGAGGTCGCGACCGGTGCCGACTTCCACATCTCTTGGTCCGTCGCGGACCCGGACGGCGTTCGCTCCGTTTCCCCCATACTGCAGCGGGGCTGGGAGGATAAGGACGACGGCTGCTCCGTTTCGTCGGCCTATTATCACGGAGGCTCGTCTATCGACGGGTTCGACCTCACATTCGACAGCAATAGGATCGGAAGGCACAGGCTGATCGGCCTTTCGGTCACCGATGACCTAGGGTTCGAGACCGATGTGTACGAGAGTTCCTACGCCAGGGCCAACGGCATCTCGGGCGCGACTTTCTCGGTTGCCGACCCGAGCGAGCTGTGCTTCGAGGTGACCGGCAGCGCGATCGACCGGAACCCGCCCACGGTCTCGAACGTTTCCATCTCCGCGAAGAGAGTCCCTGTCGGCGGGCTCCTCCGCATCTATTGCAATGTAGGCGACGCGGACGGCGTGAAGTCTGTCTCCCCGATTCTCGGCGACCCCGGCTATGTCGAGGACCCGAACTCTGTAAAGGCCCGTAAAACGTTGAGCTGCAGCTACGATGCGGCAAGAGGCTATATCGAAATCGAGTTCCCCACGTCGCTCTCGATGGGCTCGTTTGAAATCCATGCCCTCGCGGTCCTCGACAAGGCGGGTCATGAGACCTTCGTCTACAGCTCCGCCTACGCCGAGCGTAACGGCAAGACCGGCGTCCGGACCTTTGATGTCGACGACGCGGAGAACGTCACCTTCGACGTGACCGCCCCGCTGTATGCCGCCACCAAGGGCAACGGACAGGCATATGCAAAGGGCAACGAGAACGGTCTGACCTTCCGCTTCAGCGGTCCTCTCGATGAGTTCACGCGTCTCCTCGTGGACGGAAATGAGGCCTCCGCTGAGAACTACACCGCAACCAAGGGCAGCACGATTATCGAGCTCAAGCCGGCCTACCTGGACACGCTTGCCGCCGGCGGACACACCGTCACGGCCGTCTGGAAGGACGGGACGGCGACCGATGCATCCTTCACCGTGGAGGGGAAGGCCCAAGGGGAGCAGGCGGGCGGCAAGACCGATGTAGATTCACCCGGCGACAACAAAAGTGATCCTGCCACTCCTGAAAAGGACGCCGACGAGGCGTCTACAAAAAGGTCGGGACACACGACAACCGATGAACTAAAGCTCGCCGTAACCGGCGACTCCGCTTGGATGGCCAGCATCGCATTAGCCATGGCGGCCACGGCCTGCTTCGCGGCAGCGAGAAGGCTTGAGCCCAAGCAGCATAGGCACGAACAGTAGCTCAAAGCGAACTCAACTGGGAAGGGCAGATGGATAGCCGTCCTTCTCTTGCAATCAACCCAATCCGCTGAAATGCAATCAGTTAACGAGTTTTGCCAGACGCTCGGTCTCTACCCCGCTCTGGCAAGCCACCTAGCAATGAGATAATGCCCACGGCGATCAACGCAAACAAGGAGCACGCTATGGCAGACAACGAGATCAAACCCTCAACGGACGGCGGCCGAGAGGAACTCGTGGCAAAACAGCTCGCATCGACCAAAATCCACCTCGCGCTCACCCAGGAGCGGGTGGACGTCTCCGGCGCCATCAAGCTGCCGCTCGAGCGAATTCCCCAGCTCGGCGTGGCGTTCGCCTCGCTCCCCTCGATGTTTCGCACCGTCACTAACACAGTGAGCGTACCCACGTTGCTCCAGGCGACTGACAAATTTGGCAACCCGCTCGATCCGTCGAAACTCAACTCGTTCAAGGACGGCAGCGGTCTCACAGGGGGCTACCGCGACGCAGTCAAGGGCTTTGGACAGGCGCGCTTCCACGTAGTCGAGGGCGACATCGCCACGAGCGTCACTCAAGTGCCTTACGACCCGACGTCGTTGTTCATGGCAGCCGCAATCGCGCAGATAAACCAAAAGCTCGACTCCATCCAGGAGTCCGTCGACGAGATGTTCGAGTACATGCGTCAGCGCGACAAGGCCAACATGCGTGGCAACCTCAAGACGCTCGCAGACATCCTCAACGGTTACGGCCTCAACTACGGCAACGCCACCTACATGGCAAACGCTCATATGAAGGTGCTCGACATCAAACAGTCGTCCGCGCAGGACATGGAACTCTTCCGCTCGCAGGCGCAAGCGGATCTGAAAAAGAAAGGGTTCATCGAGGTGCGAGACGGCTTGGGCAGACGCCTCGACAAGGTGCTCGACTACCTCAAAGACTGCCAGCTCGCCACCTACATCCACGCGTTCTCACTGTTCCTCGAACCCATGCTCGCCCAGAACTTCGAGCCCGCAAAGCTCGCGGACGCCACCGCGAAGATCGAGGCCGATTCGATTGCGTATCGCGAGCTCTACACCGAGTGTTACGACGCCCTCGAGGCGGGAACTGCCGACACCGTCGATGCGGCACTGCTGGGCGGCATCGCGTCCGCGGGCAAATTGCTCGGTCACGCCATCGCAAAGACCCCCGTGGGCGAACATACGCTCATCGACGAGGCACTCGAGGGTGCAGGAGAGGACATCGGCAGGTTCAACGACAGGCAATCCGAGAAACTCCTCGAAAAGCTCCATCGGGCAAAGACGCCTGACGTCGCACCGTTCAAGCAGAGCGTAATGGAAGTAGACACCCTCTACAACCGCCCCACGCAGATCGCCGTGGACGCCGAGAACGTCTACATCCTGCCTGCCAAGCGGCAGGAAGAGTAGCGATACGCGACAGGCCACGCGCCATGCAGACGGCCAACGCCGCCTATCTCCCCTCCGTCTTCAACCTCAGCTGCAGGTCGCCCAGCTCGGGGCACTTGCTGGAAAGGCGCGTCTGAGCTCGCTCGCCCATCCCCCACCGCTGGCGGATCTCCTGGGCGTGCGGGCTCACGTGATAGTCCCCCTCCATCATCTGCTTGAGCAGCTTGGTGGTCACGCGCACGTCGGCTAGGGCACTGTGGGCATGGCCCGTCGACTCGTCGAACTCGATGCCAAACCACGCTGCCGCGTCACTCAAAGAGACGCACCCGTGGCTGCCCACGTCCATGATCGAGGTGTAAAACGCCTGCAGGTCGGACCAGTCCGTAGGAAATACGGAAAGATCGATTGCTTTGCCTGGCACTCGGTCAAGAGCTGTCGACGATCCGCCTCGCTCCAGCAAACCACCTGGGCGGAGTAGCGACCAATCCAATCGCTGAGCCTTTTGATCACCGTGTAGAGCGGATCGGCCATCGCGGTGTCCACGGTCGATATCCCTGTAAGCTCGCGGACGGGAAACGCAACGCCTTCGGTAAATTCCGTCTGCACAAACTGCGAGAACTCGCCCATCACGTTGCCGTGGTAATCGAGCTCGACGGCGCCGACCTCGATAATCTCATTGTGCAGTCCACGGCGCTGGCGCTGCTTTGGCACCGGCGCAAACTCAAAGTCCAGCACGATCTGGCGCGCAAAGTTCGTCGTATCGATGGCCGAAATATCCGGCGTCTTTTTGTCTGGCACGGTCAGGGCCTTTCTCCGTCAACTGCCGCTCGTTACATAGGCGGCTACATTGTCGTAAGGATAGGCGCCCGTGCGGACACAAAAGCGGGGTGCAATGCCATGCACCAGGCACGCGCCACACAGACGAACCCAAGGGATCCCGCCCGCTCTATTCAAATGCATGTGATAAAAATTGAGGCCCGGTAACTTGAATCAGCGGTCATCCCGGGCCCATCAGAGCTCACAGAGCTCTTGGTTGCTTTGGTCTCGCTCCTCACGGCGCTTATCGGACTTACCGAGGCACTCAAGCAGCGTACGAAGCATAAAAAGAGGGGTCGACGCCGCTAAGGCGATGACCCCTTAATCCAAGCAACGGCGCTACCCAGCTCTTCACTACTTGGGCTGCCGTCGACCTTATTTTACCCACGGGCGCCGGGTTTACCAAATGGATTTTCGGTAAAGGAAGCACGGCACGCCCGCAAAACCACTACGCCCCAAGTGCCGCCATGGGGATCACCGCCACGCCGTCGTCGCGTGTGTAGGCAATGCTCCCCTTTCCAACCACGACCGCCAAAAACGCCGACGCGGCATTCTGGGCGGCAGGATTGGAGAGCACTTTCCTCTCCAGCGCCTTGAGATTTCTCGCTCCATCGTCTGCTTTCGCATCGCTCAGCTTGACCTCGATGGCTCCCCAGCGCCCGTCGTGCTCAACGATCGGATCGACCTCAAGGCCCTTCTCATCTTGGAAATAATGGACACTGTTGTCGACACCGCCGTAGGTGGAAAGGAACACGCGCACGTCGCGCAGAACGAGGTTCTCAAAGAGCATCCCAAACGTTTGCATATCGCCAAGCAGCCGCTCAGGGGTAGCCCCCAGCAACGTCGCCGCAAGTAACGGGTCGCAGAAGTAGCGCTTGGGGCGCACGCGAACGCGGGCTTTCGAGCGCATGGGCGGCTCCCATCCGCACAGGTCCTCGGTCAGCTTGAGCCTGTTGAAGAGATCCAAGTACGCAGCGATGGTCCTCTCGTCGGGGCCCGCCTCACCGTACGAGGCGTCCTTTATGAGCGTCTTGTACGTGACGGCCTGGCTCTCGTTCATGGCAAGAGCTCGCAAAAGGCCGTGTGCAAGCTCGGGCGATCATGCGATATACGAAATTACGCCATTCTCAATGCGGATTTTACGCTACTTCCAATGTAGTTTTTACGCCGTTGCGGATGTAGTTTTTACGCTATGTTCATTGAAGGTTTTACGCTTGGCATCCTTAGCGCGACGCTCACTCAACCCCTGACCACCGGATTGCCCGAATTCCGGGATGCTGCCTCCGCTCCAAACAAAAGGCCCCGACTCGCGATGAGCTGCCTCCCATTTCTTGAACATTAGAAATGGGAGGCTTTCCACCCCATGTCTCTATCGGAAACGGCATCCCGTCCTGAGCATCGAATCCGGGACGTAGTTTCCGCATGCGGCTTCGTTAGGAAAGCATGTTCCACTCTGAGTGCTCATTCCGGGGTGCAATTTCCGCCAGAGACGCCGCCGGGAAAGCACATCCCGGTTTGGAGCCGAAATCTGGGATGATGTTTCCGCTTGAAGGGCGATCCGGAAAGCACGTCCCATTCCGAGTGGCAATTCCGGGTCACAGTTTCCGCAGATACAAGGCGACAGTCCGCCGCCCTTATCACATGCCTTCAAATATGCGATCCAGAAACACAAAACAGCAGATAGAATGCTCTTTTTCAAAAGTACACGTCCCGAAACTTACCCAGTCTTCATAACTTGCCACCGTTCACGGTCGCCGATTACCGCCCACCGATTCGGATGTAAAAAAGTCGCCGAAAACAGGCCATCTACCTGCATGGTTAGATTTTGGTCAGCTTTTGGTCAGCTGAGCGGCAAGTTGCGGCTGATACGTTTTTGCTACCCAAAAGGAGGCGGTAGCTCATGACCCATTGCAATGACCAACTCATCGACCAGCTGCTCACTCAAGCCGAACAAGAGGGGCGCTGTCTGATTCCCCCGAGCACGGCAATCCGCAAAGCGCTCCTTCGGCGCACCGGCGGCACGGTTGTCTCGCCCATGCCGGGGCTGTTTGCGCGAAAAACGCGCTGGGATGGACTCAACCGGGCGCAGCGTCATTGCGAGATTATTCGCGCCCTTGCGATCATCCACCCTGATTGGACGTTCTGCTCGTTTTCGGCCGCCTGTCTGCTGGGGCTCGAGGTCTCGTGGCGGCACCTGAACGTCGCACACGTCTGCAGCTCGACAAAGCCGTCGGCTCGCCCGGGCGCACGAATCCAGCGACACCAGATTGATCCGGCCGGTGCGGTGAATCAAAATGGCATATCGATAACGCCGCCCATCCAAACGGTAACAGATTGCCTGCTGCAAACCGGTTTTGCCGATGGCATGCCCATTGCCGATTCGGCGATCTCAAAGCTTGGCCTAACGCGAGAGCAGCTGATGGGAGCATTCGAGCAACGAGCGGGCGCTCGCAACGGTCGCGCGGTGCGTACTGCGCTCACCACGCTCCAATATGCTGACGCGCGCGCCGAGAGCGGCGGAGAATCGGTCGCTCGAGCCGTCATGATCGAGACCGGCTTTGCACCCGACCAACTTCAATACGAGCTGACGGATCCCTTCGATTCGACCGAGAGCATGCGAACGGATTTTGCCTGGGAGCGTCAAGCCAGGGAGCTCACGCTGGGCGAACTCGACGGGCTTGTCAAATATACCGACCAGACCATGCTTGCGGGACGCACTACGGCCGAGACGCTCGTTGCCGAACGACAGCGTGAGGCGCACCTATCGCTCTACGGCCATCCGCTCATCCGCTTTACCATGATCGAAGTCCGTTCGGCAGGCATGCTCGCGAAAAAGCTGCAGACGGCAGGCATCCGCCAGACCATGCTCCCGACATGGCTCAACGATATTGAGCTGTAGGGGCTGCTGAGCTTATGCCCGTCTGCCTGCCAAACCGGGACACACTTTCCGGTTGGCAGCACCCGCGGAAACCATGTCCCAGACTGAGTGCTCAAAATGGGATGCGCTTTCCCGACGAAGCTCCTTGCGGAAAGCGTGTCCCAGAATGAAGACTCGGAATGGGATGCAATTTCCGCCTGAAGGCGATTCGGAAAGCGCATCCCATTCTGAGCATCGATTCCGGGTTGCGGTTTCCGGTTGAGGGCTGTTCCGGAAAGTGTGTCCCATTCCAGGTGCGGATTCCGGGATGCGCTTTCCGTTTGAAGCTCCAACCGGAAAGCGCATCCCATTCTGAGCGCCAATTCCGGGACGCAGTTTCCGCTCCAAACAAAAGGCCCCGGCTCGCGATGGAACTGGGGCCAAAGGCGCAGCATATACAGTTGATGTTGAGCGCGAACAACTCGTCAGCGATGGCTGTCCGCGCCCTACCCTACCCGCGGTTGCGGACGCGGCTGTAGGGCGTATCCACCATGGGCAGATCGGGACGCAGTTTGCCGTCAAACGCGCGGTAGGCGTTCTGCACGGCGGGCGCCGTGGGGATCGTGGCGATCTCGCCGATGCCCTTGCCGCCGTATGCCACGGGCAGCAGCTCGTCCTTCTCCACGTAGATAGCGTGGATATCCGGAATCTCGGGTGCACGGAACAGTCCGAGCGTACCGTACCTTGCCTGGGGTACGCAGTCCTTAAGCGGCCAGTCCTCGGTAAGCGCATAGCCCATACCCATGAGCACGCCGCCTTCGATCTGACCCTGGATGGAGATGGGGTTGACCACCTTGCCGGAATCGTGCGCGGCATAGATCTCGCTCACGCGACCGTCGTCATCCAAAATGACCACATGCGTGGCAAAACCGTAGCAGATGTGGCTCTTGGGGTTGGGAACGTCGGCGCCCAGCTTGTCGGTCGGCTCCAGGTACACGTAGCCAAACTCGCATCCCTCGAGCGCCTTGATGGCGGTCGCGGGATCCTGAGGATGCATACCCTGGCCGGCGACGAGCTCCTGTGTGCGCAGCTGATAGGCGCGACCGTCGTCGTACTCGATCTTGACGCCATCACCATGGGCGTTCACAGGAGCATCGGGCGCAGGCTTGCCGGCCTCGATGCCAAGCATGGCATCGCGCAGCAGGAAGGCGGCGCCGCGCACGGCCTCGCCGGTCACGACCGTCTGACGCGAGCCAGACGTGGTGCCGGAGTCGGGAGCGTTCTCGGTAGAGCACTCGCCGTTGGCGATGCAGCTCAGCGGCAGACCGCACGCCTCGGCAACGTCCTGCAAAAAGACGGTGTTGCAGCCCTGGCCGATGTCGGACGTGGCGGCATAGACCACGGCGCGGCCATCCTCGACGCGAATCTTGCAGCGACCGGCATCGGGCAGGCCCACGCCCACGCCGGCGTTCTTCATGGCGCAGGCAATGCCGGCGTGGCCGGGATGCGCGTAGTAGGCATCCTTGACCTCGAGCAGCGTCTCCTTAAGCGCCGTGGAGCAGTCGGCAATCTGACCGTTGGGCAGAACCTCGCCCGGCTCGATGGCGTTTCGGTAGCGAATCTCCCACGGATCCAGGCCAACCTTCTCTGCCAGCAGGTCGATCAGGCTCTCGAGCGCAAACTCGGACTGGCAAACGCCAAAGCCTCGGTACGCGCCGGCGGGCGGGTTGTTGGTGTAGACGGCGGTGCCGTCGATGTCGATAACCTGACAGTTATAGGTCGGTGTTCTGGTACTTGTAGGGGCCGACGGCATGCGTACAGGCGCGCTCGAGCACCGGGCCGCACAGCGACGCGTAGGCGCCGGTGTCAAAGTTGATCTCGCAATCCAGGCCGGTAAAGTTGCCCTCGGCGTCGCAACCCAGCGTAAAGGTACCGTCCATGGCATGGCGCTTGGGATGGAAAGCGAGCGACTCGGCACGCGTGAGCTTGCACTTCACAGGACGCTGGAACTTATATGCGGCGAGCGCGGCCAGGTGCTGGACCGAAACGTCCTCCTTTCCGCCAAAGCCGCCACCCACGAGCATGGTCTCGACGACCACACGCTCGGGCTCGCTATCCCAGCCAAACATGTGGGCGCACTCTTTGCGCGTATCGTAGGCACCCTGGTCGGTCGACTGCACCTTGACGCCGTTCTTGTACGGGAAGGCGACGGCGCACTCGGGCTCCAAGAAGGCATGCTCGGTAAAGGGCGTGGTAAAGCGCTGCGTCACGGTGAACGCGCTCTCTGCCAGCGCCTTGGCGGCGTCGCCGCGCGTCACGTGACGGCTCTGGCACACGTTGTCCTTGAGCTCCACCGTGTTGCCAAAGGCAAAGAAACTGTCGCGCAGGCGCGGGGCGTCGGCAGCCCTGGCCTCGACAATGTTACGCACGGGCTCCAGCGGCTCGTAATCGATCTTTACGAGCTTCTTGGCCTTCTCGAGCGTCGCCTCGTCCTCGGCAACCACCAGCACAATGGCATCGCCCACGCAGCGGGTGATATCGCCCTGGGCGATCATGACGTCCCAATCCTGGATAAGGTGGCCGACCTGGTTGACCGGCACATCCTCGGCGCGCAGGATGCCCACCACACCGGGCAGGGCCTCGGCCTTGGAGGTGTCGATGGAAAGCACACGGGCGCGCGGATACTTGGAGCGCACGGCGCTGGCATAGGTCAGGCCCGGCTGATCGAGCTCGTCGATGTCATCGGGGTACTTGCCCTCGCCGAGCACCTTCTTGCGCACGTCGATACGGAAGGCGCGCTTGCCCACGCCGTAGTCGTCGCCGCGCTCCAGGTCCTCGTCGATCTGCTTTTCGCCGCGGAGCACCGCAGCGGCCAGCGAAATGCCCTCAATAATCTTCTTGTAGCCGGTGCAGCGGCAGACGTTGCCGCGGATGGCGTACTTGATCTGCTCCTCGGTGGGCTCGGGGTCCTCGGCGATCAGCGCCGCGCCTGCCATGACCATACCGGGGATGCAAAAACCGCACTGCACGGCGCCCACGGCGCCAAAGGCGTACACAAAGGCCTCGCGCACGTCCTCGGGCAGGCCCTCGACAGTCACGATGTTGCGGCCGGCGGCAAGGGCGGTGGTCAGCACGCAGGCCTTGACGGCCGCACCGTCCACATGAATGGTGCAGGTGCCGCAAGCACCCTCGGAGCAGCCGTCCTTGGCGGAATGGATGTGCAGGTCGTCGCGCAGGTAGCGCAGCAGCGGTTTGTTTTGGGTCGTCGTGTGCTCGACGCCGTTAACGGTAAAAGTGAATTCCTGTGCCATGGTGATTCCCTTCTACACGCCGGCGGCGATGCCGGTGCGGTCGTGGATGGCGCCATGCGGGCAAACGACGGCGCACATGCCGCACGACAGGCAGTCCGCACCGTCGATGTGGGCACAGTTGTCCTCGATGCGGATAGCGCCGGCAGGGCATTTTTTGGCGCACATGCCGCAACCGATGCAGCTCGTGTCGCAAATCTTGCGGGCGATGGCGCCCTTATCGGTGTTGTTGCAGCGCACCAGGATGTTCTGGTAGCCGGGAACAAAGGCAATCACGCGCTGCGGGCACGCCATGCCGCACAGGCCACAGCCCGTGCACTTGGAGCGGTCCACGCGGGCGATGCCATCAATCAGTGCAATGGCGCCGTGGGGACAGGCCGTGACACAGGCGCCACAGCCAATGCAGCCTTCGCTGCAGCGGGCGTCGCCGCCTGCGGAGGCGCAACCGCTTCCGCAGGCAACGTAGGCCACGTTATGTTGAATGGATTTGGCCATAAGAGACTCGCCTATTTCTTAAGGAGATACGGATAGCTGTCGCGCACGGCCTTGATGGTCAGGCGGACGGCCTCGGGCAGACCGGTGTTGACGGCATCGACCGAGACGGTGCGGACCGTGCCGGCGACGCGGACCTTAAAGTGGTCCTCGTCCACGGCCAGGAAGCCCTCGTTCTCGGAGTTCTCCATGTCCTGATCGCTCCAGAACAGGGTGAGCTTGTCCTTGTAGGGACGACCCTCCTGGTAGGGGCAGAACACGGCGCAGTTGCCGCACTCGTTGCACATGCCGTCGATGTGGACGACCTGATGCTTGGCCAGGCCCGGCACCTTAATTGCCACGTTGGCGCGGTTGGGGCACACATCGCAGCAGACCTCGCACACCGAGCCGCAGCCCAGGCAGCGGGTCTTGGTGCAGTTGCGCTTGTCGCGGCACAGCGATCCCTTGCGCTTGTAGCAGGTGTCCTCGCGGCCGGCCTGCTCGTTGCAGTCGGCGTACTTGTTAAAGTCCACGCCGGCAATGGCACGGGCGACCTCGGCGGCGTCGGCGATAGCCTCGACCACGGTAGCGGGACCGCGGCGGCAGTCACCGGCAGCCCAGACGCCCTCGACGCCGGTGGAGGTGGCGGCAAGGCGGCCGCGACGGTCGTGCTCGACGCCCGCGGCGTCGTACAGGCTGGCATCGATGCCCTCGCCCACGGCGCAGATCACCGTGGTGGCGGAAAGCTCGACGGTCTCGCCCGTGGCGACGGGGCTGCGACGGCCGCTTGCATCCGGCTCGCCAAGTTCCATGACGTCGCAGGTCAGCACGGCGCCGTTGAGCGCCTTGGGCGCCAGCAGCTCGCAGAACTCAACGCCGTCGGCAAGAGCAAGATCGAGCTCTTCCTCGTCGGCGGGCATCTGCTTCTTGGTGCGGCGATACACCAGGCGCACGTTCTTCACGCCAGCAAGGCGCTTGGCCACGCGGGCCGCGTCCATGGCGGTGTTGCCGGCGCCGATGACCACGACGTCCTCGCCCAGCTCGAGCTTCTCGCCCTTCTTGGCGGCCTCGAGGAACTCCAGCACGTCGAGCTCGGCACCCTCGCCCAGGCCCGCAGAGCCGGGCATCCAGGCACCAGTGGCCACGACTACGTCGGTAAAGCCCTGGGCCTTGAGCTCGTCAATGGACTCCACGCGGGCGTTGAGCTGCACCTTGGCGCCAAAGGCCAGACAGAGCTCGGCATCGTGGGAGATATCGTCGCTCGCGATACGGAACTCGGGGATCACGTGACGGACCACGCCGCCGAGAGAGTCGCGGGCCTCGAAGATAGTGACGGGCACGCCGGCGCGCGTCAGGAAGAACGCCGTCGCCAGACCGGCCGGGCCGCCGCCGATAACGGCAACGTTGCGCTCGGCGTCGTTGGCAATGGCCTGGGCGCGCAGCTTGGGCAGCACGGCGGTCATGGCCTCGCGGGCGGCCTTGAGCTTGCTGGCGCGAATCTGGGCGCCCTCGGGCTCGTAGAATGCACGCTCGCAGGCACGGCCGCAGGGATGCGGGCAGATGGTACCGGTAATGAACGGCAGGGCGTTGCGCTCGATGATGATGTTGAGCGCGTCCTCGTAGCGGCCCTCGTCAACAGCCGCCAGATAGGCAGGGATATCCTGCTGGATGGGGCAGCTCGTACGGCACGGCGTGGTAAAGCAGTCGGAAAGCGGGCTCTTGCCAGCGACCTTGCGGTCGGGCAGCGGACGCAGCGGCTTCTTGTAGAGCGGGTTGGTGAGTGAGTCGGTCTGGATCGCGGTCACGGCCTCGAGAGAGACGCCCGCGAACGGCTTGCCGTCCAGATCGGTAAACTCGCCGGCCATCTGGCTAAAGCGCTCGTAGCCACCGGGCTTGAGCACGTCGGTCGCCAGGGTGACGGGCCAAATGCCGGCGTCATACAGGGCACGGATGTTGTAGACCGTGGCACCGCCGGAGTAGCTGATGCGCAGCTTGCCATCGAACTGCTCGGTAATGCGGCGGGCGGCCTCGATGGTCAGCGAGAACAGCGAACGGCCGGACATGTACATCTCGGTGGAAGGCAGCTCGTTCCTCGTCACGTCGACGGGGAACGTGTTGGTCAGCTTGACGCCAAACTCCAGACCGCGCTCGGCGCACAGGGCAATCAGGCGCTCGAACATGGGCACGGCATCAGCCCACTGCAGATCCTCGCGGAAGTGCGTGTCATCAAAGACGATGTAATCAAAGCCCAGCTCGTTGAGGCGCTGGCGGGCAAACTCATAGCCCAACAGCGTGGGGTTACACTTGATGTAGGTGTTAAGGCCCTTCTCGGTGATGAGGTAGGTCGCGATGCGCTCGATCTCGGCAGGCGGGCAGCCGTGCAGGGTAGACTCGGTGATGGAGTTGGAGACGCGCGCCGGGATGGACTCGACAAACGCAGCGTCGACATGCTCAAACTTGTCCAGGTTGGCGAGTGCCCATGCGCGGCACTCGTTCCAGACGTCGGAGCCGCTGGCGTCCTTCATGCCCTCGATGTAGGCGTCGACCTTGGGGCTCTTGATGCCCTCGAGGTCATAGCCCACGGACATGTTGAAGACAAAGCCGTCCGGGCTACCCAGGCCGTACTCGCGAGCGATCAGGTGGCAGGCGAACCATGCCTTCACGTACTCGGCAAAGGCCTGCGGAACCTCGAGTTCGGTCGACCACTCGCAGTTGTAGCACTCATCCTGCGCCACAATGCAGGGTTTGTTCACACACTTGGAGAGCTCCTCGCCGTCCATAACCTGGACGGTCTTGAGCTCAAAGAAGCGGGAACCAGCAACATAGGATGCCACGATGTTCTGGGCAAGCTGCGTATTGGGGCCGGCGGCCGGGCCAAACGGGGTCTCGATGCGCTCATCAAAAATGGGAAGCGCACCCTCCTGGTTGGTCGTGACCATCTTGCGCACGCCAAAGATGGCGTCCTGGGTCTTGTGCTCCTCGATGATCCAGTTCATCAGCTGCGAAAACGGGATCGGCCTCATGATGTCGCTCATAGTGAGCTCCTCTCTGTAACGCCCGGCGAGACCGCGCGGCGGGCGCAAATACGGTGTAGCGCTAGCACAGCGCCGGCGACCCCGCGGAGGTCGCCTATGCGCGCGTCGTATGCGGCGAAACATCCGACGCGCGCGAATCTACTTGTGAATTAGTAGGTGCGACCGTTGAGCGTGCTCCAGAGCTTCTTGGACTCAGCCATGGTCCACGCGTTGATCTTTTCCTCATCAATGCCAACGAACTCGCGATCCTTGTACAGGACGCGGCCGTTGATGATGGTGGTGCGGCAGTTTTTGCCCATCATGCCAAAGAGCATGTGGCCGTCGATATTCTCCTCGCTCAGCGGCGTAAAGGGCTTGTAGTCCATAACGATGACGTCGGCGGCAGCGCCGGCCTCGAGCACACCGAGCTTGCGATCGAAGTACTTGCTCGCCATCTTGGCGTTGTTCTCGAACAGCATGGTCATGGCCTCGCACCAGCCCACGTTGGGCATGGCGGCGTTGTGGCGCTGAATGATCAGGAAGACCTTAAGGCTCTCGAGCATATCGTGGGTGTAGGCGTCGGTGCCCATGCACACGGGGATGCCGCGGCGGAAGAACTCGAGCACGGGGGCACAGCCCACGGCGTTGCCCATATTGGATTCGGGGTTGTTGACGAGCCAGGTACCGGACTCCTTGACGATATCCATCTCGGCAGGCGTCACGTGGATGCAGTGGCCCAGCATGGTATCGGGACCCAGCAGGTTGTGCTGCAGCAGGCGCTCGACGGGGCTGATGCCGCCGCGGTTGAGACGGGAGTCCCACACGTCATTCATGCCCTCGCACACATGGATGTGGAAGCCGGTCAGGCCGTTGTTGGCCTCGGCCATCTTGTCCATGGTCTCGTCCGAAAGCGTGAAGGTGGCATGCCCGCCAAACATGGCGGCGATCATGTGGTTGTCGTGATCGCGACGCTCCTTGGCGGCCCACTGGGCAAACTCGGCGTTCTCGGCAATGGCCTGGTCGCACTTTTCCTGGCCGCGGCGGTCGGAGACCTCGTAGCACAGGCACGAACGCATGCCCAACTCCTGAGCGGCGTCCTTAATGGTAAAGAGGCTCCCCGGAATCTCGCAGAAGCTCGCGTGGTGATCGAAGATCGTGGTGACGCCATCGCGGATGGAGTCAAGAATCGTGGCATAGGCGCTGGCCTTGGTGCCGTCGAGCGTCAGGTTGTCGTCGATCTTCCACCACTGCTGCTCAAGATTCTCCAGGAAGTTGGTGGGGTTGCAGCCCTTAATGGCAAGGCCGCGGGCCAGACCCGAGTAGATGTGGGTGTGGCAGTTAATGAGTCCGGGCATGATGAGGTTGCCCTGGGCGTCGACGTACTCGGCATCCGGGTACTTGACCTTGAGCTCGCACTCGGGGCCCACTTCGACGATCGTATCTCCGTCAATGGCGACCGCACCGTTGGGGATGAACGGGGTCTGAGCGTTGCGAGTAAAGACGGAACCGTTAGCGACCAGAAGCATGAATGCTCCCTTCAACATCAGGGGCGGGGTTTGACACCTCTGACATAGCGGAAGTGCGAAGCGCCGGCCTACACCGGAAACGGGCCCTCTCCCGTCAACACTTCACCAAAGGGACGAACCCTTTGAAGTGCGGCTTGGCGCCGCATGACGTCGGCGGACGAGGCGATGCGTCCGCCGACGAATAGCACCGAATTGGTTACTTCTTGCTCTCGGGCAAGACCAGATCAACGGCAGCGTCCTTGGCAGCATCGATGTGCTGAGCCACGACCGGCGTCTGCGGAAGGATCAGGTTAAGGACAATGGCCATGATGGCGGTGGGGGTTACGGCATTGGAGCCGATGACGGTGGACACCCAGGCGGGCATACCCTCGCCGGCAAGGCAACCGCTGGCCATCCAGATACCCAGGCCAAAGACGACGGAGGTACCGACGATGGTGGTAGTGCGCTGCGTGAGGCCCTCGCGGGTGAACATGCGCACGCCGTTCATGGTGATGGTGCCAAAGACGCCGACGGTCGCGCCGCCGATGACGGGCTGCGGGATAGCGGAAAGGACGGCAGAGAGCTGCGGGAACAGACCGGCGATGGCAAAGACGGCCGCAATGATCACAAAGACCCACTTGTTGACGACCTTGTTGGAGCAGATGATGCCCACGTTCTGGCCAAGGGCGCTGGTGGGAAGACCGCCCAGCAGGCCGCCGACCATAGAGGTGAGGCCCTGGGACACGATAGCGCCGGAGAGCTCGCGCTCGGTGGGCATACGGTCGATGGAGCCCAGGCAGGCGGCGGAGACGTCGCCGATAACCTGGATGGCAACCATGGGGAACACGACGGCGAGGGTAATGCAGACCTCGGGATCAAACTCAAGCGCGTAGGGCATGAGCTTGGGAAGGGCGAAGACCTGAGCGGTGGCGACGCTGGAGAAGTCGATCATGCCAAAGGGGATCGAAACGATCATGCCAACGATCATGCCAAAGAACACGGAGCCCAGCTTGAGCGTGCCCTTGCCAAAGTTGGCGAGCGCAAAGACCACGGCGAAGGTGATAAGAGCGACGCACCAGGCCTGCGGGGTGCCCCACAGCGGCGTGCCCATGCCGCCGGCCATGTACTTGACGGCCGTGGGATAGAGAGAGACGCCAATGGAGAAGATGACCGTACCGGTCACGACGGGCGGGAACAGCCACTTAATCTTGCTGTAGGCCAGACCAAAGAGGACCGCAACGGCGCCGCCGACGATCTCGCCGCCCAGCAGCGCACCAAAGCTAAAGCCCGAGGCGCCCATGGCCTGCAGGGCCGGCAGGAACGCGAACGAAACGCCCATGACGATGGGCAGGCCGCCGCCGATGCGACGAAAGGGAGCGAAGGCCTGAAGGGCCGTGTCGATCGCCGAAAGAATGAGCGCGACCTGAATGATGTCGGTGCTCTGCTGGCTATTAAAACCGTAGACGCCGGCCATGATGACAGCCGGGGTGATGATACCGGCAAACGAAGCCAGTACGTGCTGAAGGGCACACGGGATCATTTCTTTAACGGGAGGCATGCCTTCACGAGTGAACAGGGCTTCAGTGCCGTTCTTAACCGTCTCCTGGGTCATTTGACCACCAATCCTCGAAATAGTTGTTTTCGCATCTAACGCTCTATTGTGACGCAGTGCGGGGTTGAGGTTGTGCCTTCGTTGCATATCGTATTAAAGATGATTCTCATTCTCAATAATAATTTTTTGTTATCAGACTATTCTTCAGCTGAAATAATGCATTTCCGCAGGTCAGGAAAGTGTCTGGTCAAAATAACATCTAACTTTTCTTTTGGTCAACCGTTTACCGCCAAATTCCTACCGTTCGTCTGTATTACGCAATGTACCTGCGGATATACGAGATGAAGAGTAGCGTGTTACCATGAGAAAAAATTGTTATGAACCTTCCGATTTCACCCAAAGGAGTTGCCCGTGAACGAGACCGTACGTCGCTTTTTGCCGATGGTCGATTTCCTGGAGCAGATACTCGGTAAGAACAGCGAGATCGTCCTGCACGATTTCTCGGATCCCGACCACGCCATCGTCGATATTCGCAACGGCATCGTGAGCGGCCGCAAGGTCGGCGGTCCCGCCACCGATCTGGCGCTCAAGATCATGCACGACGCCAAGTATCGCGACCTGCCGTTTATTACGGGCTACGAGGGGCGCGGCGCCGGTGGCAAGACGCTGGAGTCAGCGACGTACTTTATCCGCGAGGATGACGAGATCGTCGGTATGCTCTGCGTCAACACCGACCTCTCGACCGTACGCTCCATCAACGCCATGGCGCAGCAGCTCATGGCGTGCTTCGACGCAGCGCCGACGCGCACGGAGCCCGCCCCTATCGAGGTCGAAAGCCTTTCGGAGTCCACCCAGGAGCTCATCGACCGCAGCATTGCCGAGTTGCTGAGCGCGCGCGGGCTGGATGTAGCGTCGCTTGGTCAGAGCGACCGCGTGGACGTCATTCGCCACCTCAACGGCAACGGGGTGTTCATGCTCAAGGGCGCCGTGGCCTGCGCTGCCACCGCGTTGGGCATCTCGGAGCCCAGCGTGTACCGCTACCTGCAAAAAGTCCGCAAGGAGGGCTAACGAGCAAAATGGAGCGCGGCTCCACAAGCGATTCGTCACTTGACAAAAGACCCTGCAGCTCGCACTGAACTGCCTCCCATTTCTTGGACATGAGAAATGGGAGGCTTTCTTTATGCGCGT
>OGZR01000359.1_pt1 | contig 22245 bp, 17 predicted proteins | sample 1576851 | NCBI WGS metagenome assembly OGZR01 (sample SAMEA3541492, study PRJEB24748) | human gut metagenome | biome: human gut; feature: human-associated habitat; material: faeces | place: China | collected 2012
CATCCATAGTGGGCCACGGTGAAGCAGAATAAGTGACGCGCAGATTTTCAATTCCTTCTATTGCCTCAATCTTTTGCAGCATTTCATCAGAGAGCAGATTTTCTTCTTCGGAAATGCTGTAAGTCAATGCAAAATCACTTTCGCCCCATTGATTTACAAAATTTTCGGGACTCAGGCTCGATAACAGACCGGCTGAAACCAGGAACAAAATTAGCCCTAAAAATAGCGATGCAAAGGTAAGGATGGCGCTTTTAGGATTTCTAAAAATGTTATTTCGGGCCATCCGGGATAGTTTTATCCTATGGCTTTTATGCTCTCGGTATTTTCTTGCATTAACATTCGTGTAGCGTGAAGCCGCAATGGGCGAAATGCTTGCAGCTATTTTTGCTGGCTTCATACTGCCGATTACCGCAGTAAAAAATGCAAAGATTGCGGCACCAACAAAGATGAGCGGAGAAAAAGATACTATCGCCCCAAGCTCTGTATTGCCAGAATACATCATATTCATAGCAAATGGGACAAGCCCCAGCGAAACAACTCCACCAGCAATTAAACCGCTGGGAATACCGATCATAGAGGTTCTAAATATTTGAGAACGCACAATTCTCTTGATTTGCCTTTTTGTTGCGCCTATCGTTTTGAGCTGTCCATAAAACTGTGTATCTCTGGAAATTGAGATATACAGAATATTATAGATAAGCAGATAACCACTGATAATGATGAAAACAATAATAGCGGCCAGCGGCAGAATAATTGAAACTGAATTACTCTGAACAGAAGGTACAATTTCAAAGGACTGCCCCTCTGTAAATATGATCTCACTTTTTAATTTTTCGCAGGATCGCTCAACATTGCTGTCATCAGAAAAAGAAATCATTGCGGTAGACACACTATCAAATGAAAGTCCTGTTTGTGTCGTAAAAAGTTCCGAGACATAAGCAGAACCACGGTTGCCTACACGAGAAGTCGAATAATCTGTGTAATAACCTGACAAAACAAATTCGCCAGATAGATATTGATAATCCGTTCCGAGCTGATATGAAACAGGAATGTTCATGCCCACTTGCGGGTCAGAAATCCCCATCGCGCTTAACGCCCAGGTCGGAAGCATAAGTTCATTTTCTGCTTGCGGGTAATTTCCGTGCAAATCCGAAATTGTTGGGACACGATGTTCCTTCCACTCTGCTTCGTCTATCCAGGAAATACTCAGCAGGGCATCGTCCATTCCAGATGTATCAACACTTCCCATTCTTTGACTGACTCCAACTACGGATACTAAACTGGAGCGGCGTAGTTCTTCATATTGGCTCTTTGTAAGATTTGTGATTGCCACATCAGCAGTTGTACCCATTGCACGAATTTGCTGCATTTGAAAAGTTTCAAAATAACTACACCCTAAACTAAATACGGATGTAATCATAAAGGCGGTTAAGAACAACGCAACAGTAACGAAGAAATTTCTTTGTTTATTGGCACGATAGTTCCTTTTTGCAAGGCGCTTAATTGCACCCTGATTATTATTGCCAAATAAAATATCATTCATCAATGCCACCCCCTGTTACTGTGCGATTTTTCCGTCCTCTATACGGACAATCCGATCAGCAAGCTGGGCAAGTTCGTTGTTGTGGGTAATCATTACAAGTGTTTGATGGAATTTCTGACTGGTTACTTTCAGCAATCCAAGAACATCATTACTCGTCCGGCTATCCAAATTTCCTGTTGGTTCGTCCGCCAGTATGATAGCAGGTTTAGAAACGAGCGCACGAGCGATGGCCACGCGCTGCTGCTGGCCGCCGGAAAGATTGTTTGGCATACTGTTCAGCTTATCTTCCAAAGCCAACATCCGCACAACATCCTGCATAAATTTTTTGTCAACACTATCGCCATCCAGTTCCACCGGCAAAACGATATTTTCATAGACATTGAGTACGGGTACCAGATTGTAATTTTGGAATACAAACCCGATTTTTCTCCTACGAAAAATGGTTAGCTGCTCGTCATTCATCGACGACAAATCTTTTCCATCCACAATGACCTTGCCGGAAGTGGGGACATCTAAGCCACCAATCATGTTGAGCAGCGTGGATTTACCACTGCCAGATGTACCAACAATAGCGACAAATTCCCCCGCTGCTATGGTAAGTGAAACCCCATCCAGAGCGCGAATGATGTTCGGTTCTGACCCGTAGTATTTTTTCAAATCAATAGTTTCTAAAATGTTCATAGGAACACCATCCTTTCTTCCTGGTGGCCTTATTGTAACAATCAATCCTCACAGGAATGTCACGGTCATCCCCAATTTCATCTTGCGAAACCATTGAAATCTCACAATCTCGTGACATTGATATTCAAGAACGAGGCAGGAACACCGAAAAGGTAGATCCAGCACCGACTTCCGAAACGACACGGATAAATCCAGCTTGCCGAGTAATGATCTCGCGAGCCAGATACAGGCCGATCCCTATACCCGGTGCATCATGCACACTGTCCTCACGATAGAACCGCTTGAAAATCGTCCCTTGATGTTGTTCTGGAATACCGATGCCTGTGTCGGAAATATCAATCTTCGCATACATTTCCCAGCACGCCACAGCCACATGAATCTTCCCACCCTCTGGCGTGTACTTTACCGCATTATCCAGAATATTGAAGAGGGCTTCCGTAGTCCATTTCCGATCATGGGCCGCAGATACTGTTTCCGTGCAATCTACTGTAACCTCAATCTGCTTCTTTTCTGCATTAAGCAAAATGCCGCCCAGCGCAGCAGCAAGGGTATCATAGAGAGGTTGTCCTTTTGCTTGTAAAGAAATAACTCCTGTTTCCAGCCGAGAAGTTTTAATCATGGCCTGCATAAGAAAATCCAGCTTATCTAACTGGCCGCCCATAGCACAAAGAAACTCTCGCTGCTTTTCCGGGGATACGGTTTGCTCCAACAAAGTTGCATCAATCATTTTCAAGTTTGCAATAGGAGTTTTTACCTGGTGGGATATGTCTGAAATCAATTCCTGCAAATCTGCTCGTTCTTTTGCAATGCTGCTTTTGCCTTCGCGCAGCACTTCATAGAGCCGAGAAAGCCGGTGCTGGATTTTATAGAACAGGTTTTCTTCCACTGCGTATTGTGGCGGTTCCCGATCTGACGACATCATATCATCGAGCTGCTTGCACAAGGCATCTGAAAACAAGGTGAGTTTCCGCCGTATAAAGGCCAGAAAAAGCGTCAGACAGCCAAAAGCACCAGCAGCATAGAGCAGTCCACAGCATAGAACAAGTGTATTCTTTGTCAGAAAATACAAGAATAGGGACATAGATACCGACAACAGCAACAGAAAGGCACCGATGGCAATGCACACTCTGTTAACGGACAGTTTTTCCGCTTTCATTTGCCACCGCCCCCAATCCACATATAGCCCATGCCATAAACCGTTTTGATATAGGACTTATCCGTCCTTTCTATTTTGCCGCGTATTCTGCTGATTGCCGAAGTCAAAGCGTGTTCATCCACAAAATTGCCATCAATATCCCACAATTTTTCCAATAGCACCTGCCGCGTCAAGACGATCTGCGGATTTTTCGTCAGCACTTTCAAAAGCCGATATTCCAATGGAGTAAACGAAATTGTCTCTCCGTTGAGTGTAGCAGCCATCTCCGAAAAATTGACATACAGATTGCCGTCATTGTAACATTCGCCGCCGGATTGTTTCCTGATTCTGGCCAGCAGCGCAGCTACTTTTTTCTGGAATACGCTCATAGGAAAAGGCTTTGTAACATAATCGTCTGCGCCAAGCTCATAACCTCGGAGCATATCACTCTCCATATCGTTTGCCGTAAGGAAAATCACTGCCGTGTCCGGGGATCGTTCTTTCATGTCACGGCAAAAATCAAAGCCGTTTCCATCCGGCAGGTTAACATCAAGAACGATTAAATCATAGTCCTGTTTTTCACAAAGCCGTTCTGCAACACTTTTACTTAAAGCGGCCTCCACCTCATAGCCAGCGGCAGAAAGATTATAGCAAAGAGTTGTATTCAAAAGGCGGTCATCTTCGACCACTAAAATTCTCATGCGCTCACATCCTTTCTCTGATTATGATAAAAAAGAAATATCGCAGAAATCTCACAAAGAAGCATTTTTTTTGCGCTTATCTATTGGCTTATTGGCACTTTTAGGTATTAACCAGATTGTGGCCACTTTTATTGCACCCTCAATCCGATTAGCTGAACAATAATAATTTATCTGACGGGCAGAAACTCCCCATTTTTCACTTGCCTCTTTCAATGTCATGTAGTCCATTTTGGCACCTCCTGCAATTCATTCCATTATATTTCTGTTACTCGAATAATACAAGCCTACAACCATGCTATCGAAAAGAAAATCGGTATAATCATACCGGAAAACCGGAATGATAAGGTTATTCCTTAAATCAAACCGGAACGATACAATATTATTGAAGTGAACGATAATGCCGATTGACGATTTGACAGCCTTGGGAGAAGCACTCCGAGCAGCAAGAAAAGAGAAAAATCTGACGCAGGAACAGCTGGCTGATAAATCCCATGTTTCTACCAAACAGATTGCCGATATTGAGAAAGCCAGGAGAAATCCTTCCTATCTGATTTTGAAAGCATTGGCAAAAGCGGTTCATCTTTCACTGGACTCGCTTATGTACCCGGACCTCACGCCGGACGAAGCAGGGCAGAATGAGATGAAGCTGCTGTATATGAACTGTCCGCCGGAGATGCGGGAAACCTTGTTGCACCACACTCGTGGATTTGCAGAGGAACTAAAGGAACTTTCCAAGAAACTTGAAACAAAGTAGGCCAGTGAGCGAAATTTGAAGGTTTCGTCACTGGCTTATTTTATTCCTATGGGAAAGAGGCAAGCAATGCCCCTGGATAGCCATTCGGCTCCTGGCGCTGCTTGTTGAGGGTATCCCCCAAGCCCCCATGAACGCAGAATTTCATTTTGCGGCTGCGCGTTCTACAAACGCTTTTGACCATGCTCAGCTTATCGCTGGCCGTGGTCTTTTTCTTGTTCTTTTTTCTGTTCCTCGTCCATTTTCAGCAGTCGATCCACATTGGTCTTTGCCGCCAGCAGCTCCCGCATTTCTTCACGGGAGCGCCGGTACTCGGCATAGGTCTTTTTCTTTTCCTCCAGGAGCCGGGCATACTCGGCTTGCAGCTCCTTGACCTTGGGCAGCTTCTTGACCCCCATATCGTCAAAGGCATTTTTGGCCGCCTGATGGAGCAGGATTTCCTCCTCATGTTCCTGGCGGAATCTCTTGGAGTAACCGGCCTTCCGGTAGGCCACATAGGTGTCACGAGTTTTGGCATAGTTGATGATATGTGTCCGCAGCACGGCGATCTCTGCCATACGCTTTTCCGCTACTTTAATTTTGGCAGATAGCTCATTATGGTGGGCCGTAGCTGCCGCAGCCTTTTCCTCCAGAACCGCATACTCCAACAGGTTATGCTCCGTGAGATAGTTCACGGTCTGTGCCATCTGTTTCAGATTAAAGACCTTGGCCCACCGCACATACCCGGCACCTTTTCCGGCCTGGAGCTTTGCCTGGATGTCAACCAGCAGATTGACCTTCGGCGGTTCTGCTTGCTTGGCGGACTTCTGACGCGGCGTATGCTCCTTTTGTCCGGCGAGAACGGCCAGCAGGTCCTCCAAGGTGTAGCCGTCGCCCAAACTGTCCAGACGGGACACTTTGCTCCAGCCGGGGAGCTTCAAGCGGTAGGATTTTCCGCGCTTGGATACTTCACAGCCGGATTCCCGGAGCAGCTTCAGCAGCTCGTCCAGGTCAGAAGGCTTTTGTGCCAGAGCATTGTCAATGGCAGCACGGAGCAATTCCCGATGGGAGGGCTTCGCCTGATCGCCCAGCCATTGGTCGTAGCTTTTTCCGTGTGGCTTTGGGTTCTCAACAATGGATAGGCCGTTTTCAATGCAGAGGGTATCGCTCAGATGACGGACGGCTTTTGTGCTGCCCCAAAAGTTGCGGAACTTCCGGTCACAATCCAGATTGACAGCACTCCAAATGATATGATTATGGACATGGGCTTTGTCGATGTGAGTGCAAACAATAAAGGCGTGTTTGCCCTTAGTGAATCGCTTGGCAAACTCCACGCCCAGCCGGTTGGCTTCCTCCGGGGTGATCTCCCCAGGGCAGAAGGACTGGCGGACATGGTAGGCGATCACATCGTCCGCGCCCCGGACCCGTCCGGTGGCGGCGATATACTGGCGCTTGGCCAACATAAACTCGGCGTCGACTACACGGCTGTCGCACTCATAGCAGGTGATGAGCTTGCCGTGGTCTGTCTTTTGCGGATTGGCCACATAGTCAATAATCGCGCTGATGGCACGGCTCTCGGTCCGGCCCTTGCCGATATGCAGCGGCATGATGCGTGTGGTTGCCATGAAGTTTCCCTCCCTTCAAAAAATGGGCAGCCTCAGCTGCCCATCTCGTCACGGTATGAAATAATCTGTTTCTTTTTCTGTTTGGCGCACCGCAGCGTAGTGGCAGCTCCACCCCAATCATGGAGAACATAGGCCACCAACACATCGGAGGACTCTACCATCCAGCGGTTCCTATGCGAAATTGCAAAACGGCGCGGTACAGTCTCCAGCGGTGGGTACACCGTGCTATCGTAACCGGAAGTGTCTCTCCCGGTGTTAAGATAGGCCAAGACAAGAATCAGCTCAATCTGTGGATACCGCTTTTTCTGTGATCTCAGAACAGACGCTGCCAAGTTGTCAAAAGCTCCATAGCCACCCAGGTAAAAGGTAGTCGCGCCTTGCTCAATCAGTTTCTGCGTAACATCACATAACCAGTTCTCAATTTTCTCGCTCTGCGAAATCTGTGCATGACCGCAAAAGGTTACTGTCATAAAAACACCCCTGATTCCATCATAGCGCAAATAACGCCATTGGTACAGGTACAGGGACTAATTTTCACACGCCTGCCCATATAATAACTTTAGTACAGGGACAGGGACGGTGAGTGCGATTGAAGCTAAATCAGGCGGTCAGCAGACGCCTTTCAGAATTGCTGGAGGAGCGGAAGATGACGCAGTATCAGCTGTATATGAAAAGCGGCGTTCCCAAGTCCACCATTGGCAATATCATCAACTGTTCTTACGATTCTGTAAAGCTGCGAATCATCCATGAGATGTGCCAGGGGCTGGGAATTGGAATAGACACCTTTTTTGCTTCGCCACTTTTCAAGGAAGATAATCTGGAACCATAAGACCTCCGACGAGCTTCGCCGGAGGTCTTATCATAAGCTGAACACCCTCTCCGCCAATGGGAGAGGGTGTCTTTTTAGCCGTAAACCAAATCCTGAATTGCATATTTCAAATCCTGGACTTTGCCCAGCAGCCAAAAGGCCAGCTTCGGCAGCCCAAAGGGGCTTATGAGAAACGCGATCACCAGCAGGATAAGGCCGTTCTGCGGGGAGTATGTCACCAGGACGGCCACGCCCAGCAGGGCAATCATCGTACTGAGCAGCACCAGCACCAAGCCGGACACATAGACCAGCCCCACGCAAATCCAGATGGCCAGGGTGAGCAGCAGGATCACCGGCGCAATCACAATCTTCAAAATCAGCTTCAATGCGGTCATTTCATGGCCTCCTCTCGACGATCCAAATACTTCTGGCACAGACGGCGGACCTGTTCCTCGTCGGCCTCGTTTTCTTCCCGGCGTCCCTTTGTCAGCTGAATGGAGGCAAAGGATTCGTACTCGACCAGCAGATGGTCAAATAGTTCCTCCGGGGTCCGGCACACATCACCCTCGCAATAGGGCGGGTCCGGGGGCAAGCCGTTGAAGGACACACAGACATATCCGTACCGGCTCTTGTAGACTTCCAGCTCCATATCCTGCGCCAGATAGTCCTCGAAAATCTCTAAAACCTTTTCAAAGGTCAACATTGGTATCTCAACTCCTTTGTGAGATGTGAAAACACTTTGCTATCTGCCTTTATTATCCGGCAAGCCCCGTCAAAAGGCAAGGATACAGACAAAAAGAAAAAGCAGAGGGAGGCGCGGCGAAAAGAACGCCGTTCCTCCCTCCGCAGATGGGATATATACCCCTGTCACGATAGATTGGAGAGCTGGGTCAGGATTTTCTTCACGCCCTCCCATAGCTGCTCCTGCCGTTGGGCTATATCTTCCAGGTCAGCGTCGTAGACACGCCCGGTCTCATGCACTCGGCGGGTGAGCTGGTTCAGGTTGTTGCTGCTCCGGCGCAGCAGAGACACCAGCTCCTTCAGCTCCGGCAAGTCCAGCTGCACCACATAACCGTCCAGGGCCATCTTCCGCAGATAGGCTTCTCGGTTCTTCGTCCCAAGTTGGGACATTTTCTGCTCGATCAGCGCCAGCTCCTCCGGGGAGACCCGAAAATTCACCTGGACCTCCCGTTTGCGCTTTGGGGTACTCACCGTTCCGGCTCCCGTTTCTTATGGCCCGGAGCTTTGGGGGCTGCCTGTTTCGGTTCCTGCTTCAAATGCTCCCGGACAGAAGGCCGGGGCTGGCGCAGCTCCTTGGAGCGGTCCTCGTTGGCCAGGATGGTGGCATAGGTTCCAGGAAGTCCCTTCATACCGGTAAACGAAAGACTGCGAAACGGCAGGAGATTCATCAGCCGGTCATGGTCTTTGCTCCCGGCACGATTCAGAAACTCCGGGGAAATGCGGGCCATGTAATGGGTCCCGTGGGGGCTGTTCGGCATATCCGGCGCGCGCAGCTCCCGCAAAATCCGTTCTGCCTCTGCCTGGATGTCCTCTACCGTCAAGGGCTGGCGGCGCAGATGTTCCTCGCGCACCAGATCAATAAACCCGTTCAAAACAGCGGGGTGGCTGTTCAGGGCATACCCACACCGGACAGTATCGGAGTTGTAGTTGGGGATGGTCTTTGCCCATTCCTTGTTGCGGGGCGAGTAGCGCCCATCCCAGTCCTGGAGCTGGACGGTGTTGGCAAGGACCAGCATGACCCGGTCCATGCCGTAGGTCTCGATCACGCCCTTGGCGGCATCGTGACTGAGATACATCCCGTCGAAGTGTTCCCGCACCGCCGCTTCAATGGCCTCCTTGCATTGAAGATTGGCGTTGTTGGAGGCCCGGTACTGCTCCAGCTCTCCATGCTCTTTCGCATAGGCAGCGGAGTGAGGATAAATGGCGGCTTTCCGCAGCTCCGCCTGGGCCTTGCAAGCATCATCGGCCCGGTTCTCAATGCTCTCCCGGACCACATCCATGTAGCCGGTCTCCAACTTCTCAAAGTAACGGTACACATCGGCCAGCGGCGTGGGCGAATCCAGCAGCGCCTGGGCCTGGGCAGCGGTCAGCTCCAGTTCCTCCATCGCCATCACGATGTCCTCCCGGACGGTGTATTCGTAGGCGTGGTTCAGGACCTCTGCCGGGGGCTGGCTTTTCAGCCAGTCCCGGTATTTGTCCTGTTCAGCGGCCATCTTCTCATAGAGGGCCGTATTCAGATCGTTGGTATTCATGTTATCGCACCTCCTCATGCTGTTTCGGTTTCTTTTCGGGGCTGCGGGGCGGCACCGGACGCTTCAAGCTGTCCAGCACCGAGGGCCGTGCGCTCTTGGCAATCACGGACTCCGGCTGAGAGCGGCCCTTGCCGTCCAGATTCAGAAGTGTGTCCAGCTCCACCAGACGGGCGGACTTTACCCGCAGATCATCCTCATAAGAGAAAGGCTTGCCCACTTCCTCCTTGGCGGCGGCCTGCTGCTGGTACAGATTGTCCAGTTGGGCCTTGGTCGCCTCCAGGCGCTGGGGCATTTGAGAGAGCGCATTGTCAATGCGGGTCAGGTTGCCGCGTGGGTCTGTGCCGAGGCTTGCCCGGTGGGTCATCTGGCCTTTCAGCAGGAGCGTATATTCCTGTTTCCAGGCTGAAAACTCCACGGACATAGTGAAGCCCCGGTAGCTGCCGATCTGCACAGGCTCCGAGCCTTTGACCTCCTTACAGGCGTCCAGCAGAGCTGCACCGGCGTTTTCTTTGTCGGTCAGCACATCGCCCCGGATTTCCATACCGGCAAAGCCATCCTCCGGGTGAGGATGGGCGGCCAGGGTCTCCAGGTCTGCCTCAAACCCCTGGATAAAGCCCTTGTGCTTTTCAATTTCCTCCGGGAAGTATTTCAGCAGCTGGTCCTCCAGACGATACTGCTTGCTCTGGTGGTCAGCTTTCATCAGCTTCAGCTTGGAGACCTCCACATCCAGGTCCATGCGCTCCTTGATACGGGGGTCTCCGGCGCACAGGGCCTTGATCTCGGCAAAGGATAATGCCGTTTCGTCCACATCGTCGCAGCTTCTCACCGGCGATTTGGAAGTCATAATCTGGCTGATGAATTTCTGTTTGTTCTCCACCGTCTGCCACAAATAGGCGTCAAAGGTTCCCTCAGTCACATAGCGGTACACATGGACCAGGGGATTTTGGTTGCCCTGGCGCTCGATACGGCCCTTGCGCTGTGCAAGGTCTCCCGGCCGCCACGGGCAGTCCAGGTCATGGAGCGCCACAAGCCGGTCCTGCACATTGGTGCCAGCGCCCATCTTGGCGGTGCTGCCCAGCAAGACGCGCACCTGGCCGGTGCGGACCTTAGCGAACAGCTCCTTTTTCCTCACTTCGGTGTTGGCCTCATGGATAAAGGCGATCTGATCGGCGGGCATCCCCTGGGCGATGAGCTTTTGCCGGATGTCCTCGTAGATGGTAAAGACCGGCTCTGGCTCTTCCAGCGGCACAGCCTGTTCCAGCGCATGGAGCGTGGGGTTGTCCAGCGCCTTGGCTGCCTTTTTGGAAGGGGCCGCCTGGGGCGTGGAAATATCGCAGAACACCAGCTGGGTCAGCTTGTCAGCCTCGCCGTCCCGCCAGATCTGCATGATGTTTGCGACACATTGGTTGACCTTGGTGCCAGGTTCGTCCGGCAGCGCCTGATTGATAATGCGCTGGTCCAGCCCCAGCTTGCGGCCATCGCTGGTGATCTTGAGCATATTATCCTGGGAGGGGTCCACCGTGCCGCTGTGTACCAGGGAAGCGCGCTCGGAGAGCGCCTTCACCATTTCCTGCTGCTGCTCGGTGGGCTGGGCCACGATGTTGTGGTATTCTACCTCCGGGGTGGGCAGATGAAGCTGATCGGCGGTTTTAATGTCCGCCACCTCTTTGAACAGGTTCATCAGCTCCGGGAGATTGAAAAACTTGGAGAAGCGGGTGCGCGCCCGGTAGCCGGTGCCTTCCGGTGCCAGCTCCAGCGCCGTCGTCGTTTCACCAAAGCGCGACGCCCAGCAGTCAAAGTGGGTCATACTCAGTTCCTGCAAGCGGTCATACTGGAGATACCGCTGCATGGTGTAAAGCTCGGTCATGGAGTTGCTGACCGGGGTGCCGGTGGCAAAGATAACCCCTCGGCTGCCGGTGATCTCGTCCATGTAGCGGCACTTGGCGAACATATCGCTGGACTTTTGGGCATCGCTGGTGGAGAGGCCCGCCACATTCCTCATTTTTGTGTAAAGGAACAATGACGATAGGTAATCCTTTGAACGTGATGTGCGGCGAAGCCGCACATTCGTTTCCTCCGGATTTTCCCCCGTCTCACGCCGGGCGTGCACCTTTCAGCGCACCCGGCCTACCATCAGATTGACTTACTTTCTACTGATTTCATTGCATCTGTACCCTCACGAATACAGCGCACTTGTAAATTTCACTTTTTGAGTTTTTCACGATATTTCTTGATTTTGCGTACCGCCTTGGCATCCAACTCTGGCGGTATAGGACTGTTGTGTACCATGCGGTGACACGGTATACATAGCCATGCTAAATTTGGAACTTTGTTGATTCTTTCAATCGGAAGTCGTGGATTTACATGATGACAATGTTTCGGAATCAGTTCAGAGAAATATCTACCACAGCATTTGCATTTTCCCTTATCTCGGTTGTAGGCATATTCCCGATTCATAAAATACTCGAAATTGGCTCTCCATCCCTTGCCGCTAGCGTAGATGGATAAGGCTATATCTTCGGGTGTATTGATGGAGGGGCGGTCACAGGGCAACGGTTTATGCTTGGTACGATAATTTACATACCGCCTGCGTCCATCCTCCGTATAAGGGGTCATTTTCTGGTCAAATGGTTTGCTTTCATAACGACTGTGTGTAATAAACGCATAGGTTATTCCGAACCATTTCCCATCAATTTGAATTGCGAAGGTTTTACTGTCATAACCTTCGTGCCGATGTGGCAGATTACTTAATTCCTTTAACGGCACCTGCATTTGGTTGTACTGCTTGGGAAACAGGTTTTTCCATACTGCCAACGCCGTATTATTCACTCTACGGTCAATGGCATGGTAGGCATGAGAACAGATAGAGGGTTGCAAATACTGGGCCAGTCCCATAATCACGGAGTTCACATACTGGATTTGAGCCGCCTGCGTGTTGGATTGCGTGTATAATCCAATTTTCCTAACTTCTTTTTGCAAGGTATGGATTTTCTTCGTCAATCGTTCCATATCAGGGAATGGCTTTCCTACCAGATTATCTGACCATGTGGCTGGGTCTGGTGTTTTCCTCTTTCGTTCTGCCTTGACTATGTAACCGAGGAAATGAATACCATTCTTTCTCAAATCGGTTACATAGGTCTTTTCCTGTGACAGTTCCAACTTCATGCGATGCTTGAAATACTTTGTCAGTTCATGCTTCATACGGAACGCTTCCTGTTCCGTAGAGGTCAGGATCACCCAATCATCCGCATAGCGAAAATTGTATTTCGGGGTGATTCCAGACCATTTCAGCCTTCGGGTATCGTTGCATTTGTGCTTGCATTGACGGTGCGGCTCCATATAGCAGCGCCCCACATACCAGTCAAAGTCATTGAGATACACATTGGACAGCAACGGAGATAATATACCGCCCTGTGGTGTTCCCATTTCTGTTGCATGGTATAAGTCCTGATCGATATATCCGGCTTTTAGCATTTGGCTGATGATTTTCAGAACCCTCTTATCGTGGATTCCGATTCGCCATAGCTTTTTCAGCAACAATCTATGATTGATGTTGTCAAAACAGCCCTTTATATCTCCCTCGACTGCCCATACCGGCTGGTCTTTGGATTTCACACTTGCATTGATGACATTGACAATATCCCGGATAGCGTGCTTCTGCGCCCGGTAAGGACGGAAACCATAGCTGTGCGGATAGAATCTCGCTTCGCATATCGGTTCCAGAATCAGTCGCATACATTCCTGTATAATCCTATCCAATACAGTGGGAATACCCAGAGGTCGCTTTTTGCCGTTTGCCTTTTCGATATACTTCCGTTTGGCTGGCTTCGGCTTGTAATTGGAGATATTTGATTGAATCAACTGAAATAGTTCTTCTTTTGGCATTTGCAGATACTTGTCCATTTTCATCCTGTCCACACCGGCAGTTTTGCTGCCCTTGTTGGACTTGATGTTATGAACAGCGGTTACAATAGTCACTTCGCTGACCATTGCTTCCAACAGTCCCGTGAATGAAACGCCTTGCCCCGATTTTTCATAGAGCAGGTCTTGAAACTGTTTCAATTCTTTTTCTGTTGAAAATCTGACGCTTAAATGCACAAGGTTTTCACCTCGCAGTTCGTCACCCGTCTTTCAGGGAGTTATTGGATTTTCTTTCGTGAAATTTACAAATCAATCTGACTCGTGCCCTTCGCCGTGGGGCATTTCAGCCCCGTGTAATTGGCATTACCCAATTGCAGACTACTATGGCACGGCTGACTTCCTGTATTCTTCATTGTGCTGTAACACTCCAAATACAGGCTCTCAAACGTTCCCAAATCTCTATCCTTGTGGTCAATAGACCGTTGAAACCCTTAGGCCGCTACCTTACACCGGGAGAACCTAACCACACTTTGAATCACAGTTGTTGTGTGGTTCCGCATGAATATTTCATTTCATGGGGCATATACGGAAAAACCAGCCGTATCTGCTTTCTCCAATCTTCATCCTTTCGGATGCCAAGCACTCTTACGATGCTGCATAGCTTTCACTACTGGATAGCCATAGGTTTCGGAAGCCCGCACCATTATTATCCATGCCTTTCGGTTTAGGTTTTCAGGTTACGACTTCACCACGCTTTGTACCCTGTCTATTTACAGATAGACAACGCACAGTGGAGTATTAGCTCTCGTACTGCCTGCGGTTTGACAGACCGCTGTGGGATTTCTCCTTTCCGGCATTGATTCTGTACGGCAGAGGAATTTCGCCTCTGAATTTGAGATTTGAGTTCTCTACGATATTTTCTTGATATATCAAGTGCTATCGCATGGTGCTTTTCGTCATAGCTGTCTGCTACGACTTATGCACAACGTTTCGCACAATTTTTGTAGTTATGAGCTTCATCGACAAATAACCTGTCCACGCCAAGCTGCTCAAAAGTCACCACATCGTCCTTACGGCTCTCGGCCTGGAGCTTTTCCAGTCTGGCCTCCAGGGATTTGCGGGTCCGTTCCAGCTGCTTGACCGTGAAACGCTCACCGCCGCTGGCCTGCACCTCGGCAATACCCTCGGTGATCTCGTCGATCTGCTCGTAGAGGAGCCGTTCCTGGCGCTCCCGGCTGATGGGAATTTTTTCAAACTGCGAATGTCCGATGATAACGGCATCGTAGTCTCCGGTGGCAATTCTGGCACAGAATTTTTTGCGGTTGTGGGTCTCAAAATCCTTGTGGGTCGTGACCAGGATTTTGGCGGAGGGATAGAGCCGCAGAAACTCCGATGCCCACTGTTCTGTCAGGTGGTTCGGCACCACAAAGAGGGACTTCTGGCATAGCCCCAGGCGCTTGGATTCCATCGCGGCGGCCACCATCTCAAAGGTTTTGCCAGCGCCTACCTCGTGTGCCAACAGCGTATTGCCGCCATACAGCACATGAGCAATAGCACCCAGCTGGTGATCCCGCAGGGTAATGGACGGGTTCATGCCGCCAAAGGTGATGTGGGACCCGTCGTATTCACGGGGCCGGGTGGAGTTCATTTCCTCGTTGTACTGGCGCACCAGGGTCTGGCGGCGCTCCGGGTCTCTCCAAATCCAATCGCGGAAAGCGTCCCGGATGGCCTGCTGCTTTTGGGCGGCCAGGGTGGTCTCCTTGGCGTTCAGCACCCGGCGTTCCTTGCCGTCTGCGTCCTCCACGGTGTCGTAAATGCGGACATCCCGCAGGTTCAGGCTGTCCTCCAGAATCTTGTAGGCGTTGGCACGGCTGGTTCCGTAAGTGGTGTAGGCCGCCACATTGTTTTCAGAGACAGAGTTTTTGCCCGTGATCTGCCACTCGGCGGTATAGGAGGTATAGTTGACCTGGATAGCGCGTTGAAGGTAGTTCGGGGTGTTGAAAGTCTCATACATGAATTGCTGGATGTACTTCTTGTCAATCCAGGTAGCACCCAGGCGCACCTCGATTTCCGAAGCGTGCAGGTCTTTGGGCTGCGCGGCGGTCAGGGCCTCCACATTGATGGCAAAGGCCGGATCCTGCTGTGCGGCTCGCTGTGCTTGACGGAGCTTGCGCCGCACATTGCCGGATAGGTATTCATCGGCGGTCACATAGGCAGACCGTTCTCCCTCCGGCACCGGCCCAGGCAGGCGGAAGATCACGCCTTGCAGCTCAGAGGCCAGCTCGTCGCTGGTCTTGCCGGTAAGCTGTTCCATGTACTCCATATCCACACGGGCCTTTTCCGCGATGGATACGGCCAGGGCTTCGCTGGCGGTGTCCACGGAAGTCACTGCCTCATGGGGCTTGATGGTCCGCTTGGTGAACATATCCGCCTTGTGCTCCAGCCTGCCGTCCTCGTCCACGATCTCCAACGCGCAGAGCAGATAATAGCTGGAATCATCGGCAAAGGCCAGCCGGTTCGCCCGGTCATTGATAAGGCCGTACTTAGCGGAAAAATCGTCATAGAGCCGGTTCAGCTCCGCCTGTTTCTCCCGGATGTCGCTATCCGGCGTGGCTGCGTCCATTTGCAGGTCGATCAGTTCCTGGACGCAATCCCGCAGCTTCACCATGCCTTTGACACGAGCCTCGGCGGTGGCGTTGAGGTCTGGCCGTACCATGCGGCTGTTCTCCCGGAAATGCACAGCCCCATCCACCACGGTGTAAGAGTAGTTCTTCACATTGGGGTCGGCGGTGATGGAGGTGTCGATGGCCTCGCCCTCGCCCAGCTCCGGCAGCTCGGCCTCCTGGTAGGTGCCGCGAATGTACTTCACGGCATCGTGCAGCTGATCGGCCAGTTCCAGCCCCTCAATGGGGTTCACGGTGTAGTCCATGCCGTGAGCGGTGCTTTCCGGTTCCTGTCGGCCCAGTACCATTTCCGGGTGGTCCAGGAAATAGCGGTTGATGGAAAAGCCGTCCTCGGTCTGCCCGGTCTGTGTCCACTCCGGTACAATGTCCAGCGGGCGATCCCGCTTTTGGAGAAAGATGATGTCCGATACAACCTCGGTCCCGGCATTGGCCTTGAACGCATTGTTGGGCAAACGGATAGCCCCCAGCAGCTCAGCGCGCTGGGCAAGATACCGGCGCACAGTGGAATCTTTGGCGTCCATCGTGTAACGGCTGGTGACAAAGGCCACCACACCGCCGGGACGCACCTGGTCCAACGCCTTGGCGAAAAAGTAGTTATGAATGCTGAAATTCAGCTTATCGTAGGCTTTATCCCGGACCTGATACTGGCCGAAAGGTACATTGCCGATAGCAAGGTCATAGAAGTCCCGCCTGTCGGTGGTTTCAAACCCGGCCACAGTGATGTCGGCCTTGGGATAGAGCTGCTGGGCAATACGCCCGCTGATGGAATCCAGCTCCACGCCGTAAAGACGGCTGTTTCGCATTTCCTCCGGCAGAATACCGAAGAAATTGCCCACACCACAGGACGGTTCCAGGATGTTGCCGGTCTCAAATCCCATACGGCCCACAGCCTCGTAAATCGCTTTGATGACCGTAGGGCTGGTGTAGTGCGCGTTGAGGGTAGAACCTCTGGCAGCGGCATATTCCTCTGGGGTCAGCAGCTCCTTCAGCTGGGCATATTCCTTGCTCCAGCTTTCCTTGTCGGGGTCAAAGGCATCGGCAAGGCCGCCCCAGCCCACATACCGGGAAAGGATTTTCTGCTGTTCCGGCGTTGCCTGCCAGGTGGTTTCCTCCAGGTGTTTCAGCAGCTTGATTGCCTCGACATTGGCCTGGAACTTGGCCTTGGGGCCGCCTTCACCTAGGTGATCGTCGGTGATACGGAAATTCTCGGCGGTGCGGCGCAGGTTGGCTTTGTATTCCTCATAAGAGGCTTCCTCGGCAGCTTTGACATTGGGGAAGGTCTGCCACTCGCCATTGACCTGAATGGAAATGGGGTGTTCGTCCAGCACTTCATCCGGGGTTTTCTCCGGCTCGGTGACAGGTGTAGGAGGCTCTGGCTCATTGGTTCTCAGGGTCTGAACAACCACATCATAGGGCAGATTATTCTTACCGCCCGGATAGACAGCCACAGTCTCGGATTGGAAGGTCGGGGCTTCGGCAGCCGGTTCGGGGCGTTCCTGCCCAAAACCGTCCAGCTGACGGGCATACATCCCGCGCAGCAAAGGCGCAACCTCATTCCACTGGAAGAACAGCATGGCCAGACACTTTTCATCTGCATCCAGCACTTCCAGCTCAATACCTTCCGGCATCGTGCGGTAATCGGCGGTCTCGCCGGTCTCCAGCTCCATCGTTTCCACGATGTTGGGATATGCCCGGCTTAGCCACAGGGCCACCTCCTGGTTGCTCTTGCCGTTGCGAAGAAGCTCGGAAAGCTCCGCCTTGTCCGCCTCACCAATCAGGCCATGGGCAAGCACATCCCGCAGGTCCTGGTCCACCGTATCCAGATTTGCAGGCAGGAACTCGGTATAGAAGTCATTGCGGTTATCCTCCCGTAAAAGCTGCTCAAACCGTTCCCGGCTCTCAGCCCGGTAGATGGGATAGCTCATGCCGGTGGGCAGCAGCTGCACCGTGTCATCCCGCAGTTCCGTGATCCGGTGGGCGAGGTCATCCAGATAGACAATATCCCCCACATTGTAGGGAGGGACTGTTGGATCATAAGAAGTCCGCTCCCTGACCGTGCCACGGGCCGCAGCATATTCCTTGTCCGACACAGGAACACGCGAATCGCCGGAAGAAGGCTGTTCCGGCTGCTCTGCTTGAGTGGTCTCCCTGGATATGGCCTCCACATCCCGCATGACCTGCTGAATAAAGGGGTCGTTGTTCAGCTTTTCCGGGTCCACCACATGGCCGTCCACAATGCCGCGCTGGGCCAGGGCCTCCCGGATGGCGATGGGGTCCACATCGTCCAGATTATCCTGTTCGACCTGGGTGTAGAAGCGATCCTCCTTGATGAGCTGGGCAATCCGGCGCTGCACCTTGGGCCAGGGCAGCGCCGTTCCTTCGGGGCTTTCCGGGCGGATCGCAAACGGGGTTTTACCATCGCCGCCGTCAAACTCATGGGCCAGCCATGCTGCGGTGTCTCTTTCTCGCGCATGGTCTTTCATGTAGCGGACAACGGCGTGTTTGCTCTCGATTTTGCCATTCCAGTCCTGGATAGCCTTGTCGATGTCATTGTCCGAGAGAGGGCGCAGCAGCTCATGGAGCTTGGGATAGGTCTCGTCTATGACTTCCCGATGAAGGCGCTGCCGGAACTCCGGGGTGTCAGAATAGAGGCGAAGCAGCCCCATATTACCGGACCCCAGGACAGCACGGCGAATAGCGGCGTTGCCCTCGATCACGGCGTTCTCGTAGTCACTGTGACCGCAGGCGTTCCGGTATCTGATGTCCTGGGTAACAGCCTCCAGCACGATGGGCTTGTATTGCTCATGCAGCTCCCGGAGGGTGGCGGCTTGGATGGCTTCTTCGTCCCGGAACGCCCGGAACCCGTCAGCACCATACTCCGCTTCATGGGCGTTGATGTCCTGTTCGGCCTCATGGTCGATAGAGAGGACGGAATACTCCCGGCGCTGGGTGCTGCCCTCCAGGGTGGCGGAGACCGTCACATCATGCTTGGCCCTGAGCTGTTCCAGGTACTGCTCCAGCCGGTTTGCCGGGAACCCGCACATTTCCACACGGCCACCGCCAGGGATAGCACGGGAGACCAGTTGCAACCCCAGCTCCGGCGCGGCTTCTTTGGCGTCCTCGCCATAAATCTCGAAGAAATCGCCCATCTGATACAGGACCATATCATCCGGATGTCGCTCCTTGACACCGTTGTATTCCCCCACAGCCGGGTCCGGCTGCGGCTGTTCTTGGGCAAAAGAAAAAGCAGAGGATGTTTTCACATTCTCTGCTTCATCTATTCTTTGGATTTGTTCCGCTTCGGAGAGGAACAGGTTTAGGGTTAGCTGTTGATAAGCTCCGCCATCAAAATCTCCTCCACTTGGGCCTTGCAGGTGTTCATCAGGCCCACCCAGCGCATCGGATCGCGGGCTTTCAGCTCCTCCGTCGCGCCCGCCGACTCCGCCAACTGAGGAATCATCTGCTCCAGACGGCTGTTCGCCGTCTCGTCGATTTCCAGCAGGTGCGGGTACAGCTTCTCGGTCAGCAGCAGCTGGTTGTAGATCAGGGGCCGGTGTTCCTTCAGGTACGCTTTCCGCATCCTGCCGTACTTGCCCAGGGGCTTCTCCGGCTGTTCGCTCAGGCTCAGGTCGGGAATCAGGTAATCGCCGTTCCTCGTGTAAGTCAGGTTGTTCTCCATGTGTAACGCTCCTTTCCGCGAGTTGCTCACGCTCATAATGTTGGACGGTGACACCGATCTGCCGCAGCACCTGCTGGTTGATCTGGCTGACCGCCGCTCCCAACGCCCCAACCGTGGCCGGGGTATTGAAATCGAAAATCGGCATGAAGTCCTCATGCTGGAAATACTGGTCTGTATCCAGCCCACAGCGGGACATCAGGGCGTAGGCGATGCTGACGGTGGCGGCGGACTTAAATTGGACTTCGATGTTGAGTTCATCGTACTCCTCCAGGAACGAACCGTCAACGATATAACGGAAGTCCTGTTGATGCTCGTCCCAATACTCACTCGCCAGTTTTCCGGCCACATCGGTGAGCTGCTGGGCAAGATTGTCACCGGCAACACCGTAGTTGCGCTCCAGCATGGCCGACACAGGCCCGATGTGCTGTTCCTCCAGCTGCCACAGCCAGGGGGTGCGGGAATGTTCGCGGGTCCCGGTGTCGGAAATATCGAACACATAGCGCAGGCGGGGCCTGTCCCCGGAATCGTCCACCAGAGCGATCCCCTTGGAGCCGCGCCGTACATACCGCCCCATTTTTTCGTTCCACAGATCGTACTCGGCGCAGGCGGTGGCGTCTGGGCGCTGGGCGTAAATCATCATCTGCTCATGGAACGGATATTTGTAGAGGCGGGCGGCGGTGGTAAGAAAGGCTGTCCATTCTTTCCAGCTGCCCACAAGCCGGGGCGATACCTGTTCGGCCATCTGCCGGTAAAATTCAGCTTTGGATGGCATGGTTTTCTGTCCTCCTTTCGTTTTTAGGTAAAAGAAAAGAGCGGCTCAATGCCGCTCTTTCAAGTAACTACTAATAAGTGTTCGGATTTTCTGTCTAAACTCGTTTAACAATTCTTCTGTTTCTTGAAGGCTCTTTTTTGTCAGTTCAGCATCGCTCAACAAGTATTTCATGTATTCAAGACAGTCATTTGCTGCCTCAACATCGCACAAGAGAATTTCCATTTCAAACATGATTCGTCGGGGTTTCTCTGTGGTAGCTCCTAACTCAATTTTTTTCTCTGCATCAATACTTTGCCCTTGTGCTTGATTGTATAGCATTTTCCATTTAGACCGATATGCCATCAACTCAATACAAAAATCGGAGGATAGCGATGCGATGTGATTGCATAATTGACGCCGTTCATCTCTGCGCTGTAATTCTTTGCTGCTCACAAGTGTCTTTTGCATTACAAGGAGTGTAATAATGCCTCCGAGTATAGAGCCAAAATAACTTCCTAAAAAACCAATCCAGTCGTTGCTGGTTTCAAGACATGGAAAAAGCGACACAGATACAATTATAGCTGTTATAGCGGGGATGATGATGAACAATGCGACTGCAAATCCGACACCTTTAATTACTTTTATAACCACTCCATTTTTATCTTTATCCAAGCCTGTACGCCCCTTTATGTAAGATCAAAACCATTATAACACATCTTTTACAAGGGGGAATATTGAATTTACTCGTCGAAATCCGGGTACAGCTCCAGTTCGGCAAACTCGGCGTCGCTCATGGCCCGGAGCTTCATAAGGGCGCTGTCGGTCAGCTCCTGCAGCTCGGCTTCCTCCGGCGAAAGCTCACCGCGCATCTCCGCCAGAGCGTCGATCAGCCCGGTGCGGCTGCCGGTGTTGTAGATACAAAGCAGGTTCGTTTCTTCAAAAGTGAAGTTTCCCATATCAAATCTCCCTTTCCGCGCTCTTTTTGGGCGCTGTCTTTTTGTGTTCCGTCCGGGGCTGGCTTTTTAGCTGCTCCATGACGGACTTTTTCTTGTCCCGTTCCTCCCGGTGGACAGCTTCCGCTAAATCCATGAGAGAGATTGGCTGGCCGCTGCGGGCCTGCTGTTCCAGCTGCGCCACAGTCGGCTCCTTTGGGCCGTTGTTGATGATGCCGTCGATCATGCCGTAGTCATCCTCCAGCATCATTTCCGCATTTTTCAGCGGATTGTCCGGCAGGAATCCGGGAACCTGCTGAAAGCCGAAGCTGTCGCAGTAATGACAGGATACCTTGCCGTCCAGCTTGATGGCAACGATGTCGCTGACGCTCAGGGACGGGCTGTGAAAATCCACAGGCTTTTTCAGGTTGAACTGTTCATACAGCGTTTCCAGCTGCTCCATAGTGCTGCCGGAACCGTTCAGCGGGGCGGTGTAGATCAGGTCATAATTACTTCGGTCCACGGCCAGATTGTGCGATTGCAGCCAGTCCAGATTCATAAACCGTACATTCTGCGGATCGTCCCGGCTCACTTGATAAATGGCAAAGCAGCAGCCCTCATGGGCAAGAAATGCCTGCTCCCGTTCCAGCTGCCGTTCCTGCCGTTCCAGCACCTTTTCATGGAACTGGGGGCTTTTCTCCCATTCCTCGCGGTCCACACCGAAAAGACCGCCATGCTCCATGATTTCCTGCGGGTCAAACACCATGCTCTCCGTATTGTCCTCATGCAGCACATAGACGGTCAAACCGGCGGCATCCAGTTCCAGCGCCCGTTCTCTGGTA
>OGZR01000367.1_pt1 | contig 21778 bp, 17 predicted proteins | sample 1576851 | NCBI WGS metagenome assembly OGZR01 (sample SAMEA3541492, study PRJEB24748) | human gut metagenome | biome: human gut; feature: human-associated habitat; material: faeces | place: China | collected 2012
CCCGCCGTTGAGCACCGTGGCAAGAAGCGCCGCGTATTCGTTGCCTGAGTTCGACTTCACCGGATCGGTCGAGTCGATGCGGAACTGCCCGTAGCCTGCCGTGTATCCGACGTCGGCCCAGGTTGTGTTGGCGACCATCGCGTCCACGGCTTTGGCCATATCCATGTGGTACGCGCCAGAATCGTCCTTGGTCACAAGTCCGCCGTTCACGAGCCCGTCCGCCACGGCCTTGTGCGTGTATAGCACAATCGGTGAGTTGAAGACGATGTCGCTTTGGGGGGGCCTTGACGCCTTTCGCATTGCCGTATTCGACGGCCGCGAGCGAGGAGGGGAACAGGTAACCCATGCCTTTCCGGTCCGTATCCATCATGGCCGGCGATCCGGCCTTGCGATAGTCGATGGCAATGCCTTGCTTGGCGGCGAGCGCCTTGAACTTGGCGTCATCGAACAGGCCGATTTTCTCGCCGCCCAGGTAGCCGGTGATGCTCACCTGTTCGGTCGGTTCGGCCGGCGCTGGTTGCGATTGCCGCCACACCAGCGTGCCGCAGACCACGCCCACTACCGCAAGCAGGGCGATCAGTCCGATGATTTTTGATTTGGAGAGTTTCATTGTGCGTCCGTTTTCTGGTCCGACTGGTGAGCCGGGCCACCAGATGGAGTCTGACTGGGCGCATGCCGTCCTTCATCAGCAGCCGAGGAAGGCACAGGCGAAGGTGCGACGTCGTCGTATCCATCCATGCGGGACAACCGTTGGATGGCGTCGGAGTCGGCCGTAATGCCCAACGTCTTGGCGCTTACCGCCCGGCTGAGTTCGCCGGCGGCGGTCTGTTCGAGCACTTGCAGCGCCTCGATGGTTTCGATTCGTACCGTGGCTATCTGATCGCGTGCGCCGGAACTTTCCACGTCCACGTAGGAGCGCAACAGTTTCTCGGTCTGCTCGCCGTACACGGTGATGTAGTGGCGCAACGTCGGGTAGGCGGAGGTGTCTCGGGTCACGTATTGCACTCAATCTTTGGTAGCGGCGATGAAGTCGTTGGCTTCGGCTTTGACGGCTGGGTCACGTACTTGCTTGGTGAGCATGGCGATCGAGTTGAGTTGAGCGTTCGCCGCGTCGATCGTATCGGCGGTCTTCTGACCGTTGGGCAAGGCGGAAACCAGCATTTTGCCGATGCGTCGCTCCGGCTCGGTGAGCGTGGAGGCGGCGATATACCCAAGTGCGGCCAGTACCACGGCCACGATCAGGCCGGGCACTCCGCCGCCGACCAGTCCGAAACCGAGCCCGGCGAGCAGCAGTCCGACAACGAATCCACAGATTACCTGGAGCATCAGTTGAAGCCCTTGACTTGGCGGAAGACGGCGGCGAGGTCGCCGGAGCGGCCGTCGAATACCTTGGCGTTGCTCAGGGTGGCGAGAGACTTCAGCTGGCTGGGATCGGCATCGCCGAACATGATGGAGAAGATCGGCAGATCACGGCCGCGCGACTTATAGGCGCTTTCGAATTCATCCTGATGATCGGAGTTGGAGCGGCCGTCGGTCATGAGCACGATGGCGGTGGTGTATTGCGAGGCTTCCGACTCGCTGGGCAGCTCGTCGAGCGCGCTCAGCAGGCCTTCATAGATATCGGTGCCGCCGCTGGCATCGGTGGCATCGGCCTCATGCAGCAGGTCGCTGGTGCTTGTGCCAGTGGCCTTGACCGGGCGGTGGGCCTCGGTTTCAAACGGAATGAGAATGTTCACGTCGCCGCTGGCGGGCTCGATGTACGACTTCTTGGCCTGGTCCGGGTCGAGCGCCGCGTTCAGGCCTTTGACCACGCCGTTCTTGCCCTCTCCAGACATCGAACCGGAGTAATCGACCACCCAAATGGTCCAGCTGGGCTTCCTGAGCGCGGTCTGGTAGACGTTGAGCGCGCTGTCGATCACCGTGGCGGAGGTCATGGAGAACGTGAGTTTGCCGTCGCTGACCGCGGCGAGGATGTCCGCGGTGGAGACGGGCTTGGCGGCACCGGTGTCGTCAGCCCAGCCGAGTTTGACGGCCTTGGATTTGGCGATGCCGAACACGATCGGCGTGGTGGAGGTGCTGGCCGCGTCTTTGACGATGTGCTTGGTGTCTCCCATCGAAATCCACATCGAGGAGGCAGGCCAGACGGCGTCGTGATCCTGGCCGCCGGCCTTGAGCGCGTTCATAATCTCCAGCGAACCCATGTAGTGCATCGTCACGGCTACGTTGGATTGGTCGGCCGCTTTCTGGATGGCGACGGCGACTTCCTTGTTTTCGGAGCCGGAGGCAATGCTCAGGGTGGCAGTCGGTTTGCCGCCGGACGGCTGGAAGGTCTGCGTGGTGGCGGACGTGCCGTTGCCGTCCGCTGTGCCGTCATCGGAATTATTGAACGCCGTGCAACCGGTCAACGCGAGCACGCCGGCACATACCGCGGCCGCAACCGCGGCGGCGGAGAGAAGACATTATGCCCATAATTCCATGGCTCTCCCGCCATCTAAAGCGGGTCGGGCCACAAGGTGACCGCACGGTGAACAATGGGTGAAGAGCTACATCAGTACGCGGCGCAGGCAATCATGGGGTCGTCGTAGAAGCCGAGGATCTTTTCGAGGTAGGGCTTGTAAGTGCTGTTGGGCATGGAGAAGATTTCGTGGCGCGATTCGGGGAAGCGCACGATGTTCGCCTCGCCGCCGCCGTCCTTGACCAGTTGGACGAAGTGATTCTGCGGCTTATTGAGTACCCAGATGTCGCGTCCGGACTGGAAGAGCAGCACCGGCGTCTCCACTTCGGCGCAGGCGGACGGATTCAGTATGGCCCGGTTGAGCTTCAACGCTTGGCGCACCCATTCGAACGCCGCGCAGTAGGTCTGGTATTCGCTATTCTCGCAACGCAGCTTGAAGTACCAGCGTTCACGCGCTTCGGAAGCGCCCTCGTTGCCTTCCATCGAGAATTCCGGCGTGAAGCCCGACTGCCCGAACACGCGCTTCTTGCCGAAGCCGAGTCCGCACAGCGCGCCGACCAGCACACGGGCCACGCCCAGCGGCATGCCGGTGGCGGGGGCGATCATCGGGGCAGAGAGCACCGCTTTGTCGAACAGGGTGGGGTATCGCTCCAACACGGCCGCGCCGATGCCGCCGCCCATCGAATGGCAGAACAGGTTCAGCGGCATGCCGGCCGCGTACTGCTGGCCGATGGTTTCGGCGAAGCCGGCCAGATCGGCCACGTAGCGCTGCCAGTCATCAATCCACACCATGCAGCGGTTGTCCACGTCGCGCGCGGACTTGCCGTGGCCGCGATGCTCGAGTACACACACCGAGTAGCCGGCAAGCAGGAAATACCAGACGAGCTCGTCGTACTTTTTGGCGAACTCGGTGAAGCCGTGGCTGATGACGATGGCCCCGCGGAAGGTGGCGGTGGCGCCTTGCTCGCGAATCGCGTCGAATTTGGCGGAGTCGTAGCACAGGTAGTGCAGCTGGCCCGAGCGGCCGCCGGTGTCCATAATGCCGGACAGCGGCTCGATCCCGGCCGAACGTTCGGCGGCGGACGGATCGAACCAGCCCTCCTCGCAGCATTGTTCGAGCGCGGGCAGCACCACGTCGGTCATCGTTTCGGCGTACTTGTTTTCGTCGATCATCGTCACCTGCATGGCTCCCATCTTAGGACAAGCCTCACGCCCACACCTCGCACCCACACCACGACACATTCCCGGGAATGCGTCGCAAGCCTGCGCGCCACTGACCGCACAGGCGCGTAGGTTGTGAGGTATGAGCGAAACCAATGATGTCAATGACGCAATCAAGCATTTCCCACGCCTCCGGGCGCGCACGCTGCGCTTCGGCTGCGGCGCACCGCGCTCCGCACAGACCGTGGGCGACGGCTCGCGGGCCCTGTTCCTGCGCTCCGACGGCCCCGAGGATCTGGTGACCGCACTGTGGCTGAGCTGGTTCGACGAGTCCGGCGAACACCATGAGACCAAGCTGGCCGACCCGCGCGAACTGCTGGGCGCAACCGCCGACAGCGAGGACGTGCCGGCCGAGGAGAAGGCCCGCCGCGAGCGTGCGCGCGAAGGCGGCACCGGCATCGTCGGATACTCCGCAGATGACGACGGCAATCGCATCGTGTTCACCATCAACGGCCGCCTGTTCCTGACCGACATCGATTGGAATGACGAGACCGGCGCACCCGAGCCGCACACCCGTGAACTGGCCGGCGAATGGCTCGATGAGGACCCGGCGATGTACACGCCGGTGCTGAACCCGCGCATCGCCCCGGATGGCGAACATGTGCTGTACACCACGGGCAGCGACCTGATGCTGGTCGATATCGGCGGCGAACTAGGTGACCGCACCACCGCCGTCTACGGCGTGAGCGTGGAGGATGAGGACGGCAATCCGGCCGAAAACACGTGGAAAATCGGTCTGGCCGAGTTCGTGGCCGGCGAGGAGATGGACCGATACGACGGCTTCTGGTGGGCCCCGGATTCGCAGCACGTGCTGTTCGAGTCCTTCGACACCGCCGACGAGCCGACCTGGCACATCAGCGATCCGGCTGACCCCGAGAAGCCGGACGCCGGCCGCCGCTACCCGCGCGCGCTGACCCGCAACGCCGACGTGTACCTGACCGTGATCACGCTGGCGTTCGATGAGAACGACCGGTACGCGGGCATCACCGGCAACGCCGATGTGGATTGGGATCGCGAGGCGTACGAGTATGTGGCCGCCGTGAACTGGCGTCGCGGCCACGATCCGCTGGTGCTGGTGCAGAACCGCCGCCAGACCCGCGATCAGGTGCTTGAGGTGGCGGTCGAGGCGGATGGGGCCGCGCTGGGTGCCACGCGCGTGCTTGAGGAGCACGCGAACGAGCAGTGGATCGACCTGGTTCACGGCACGCCCGCCTACACGCCGGATGGTCGTCTGGTGTGCTCGCTCAACGATATGGCCACGGACACCAACCGTCTGACAATGGACGGCCGCCCGTTCACGCCGGCTGGCTGGAACGTGCGCACGGTGCTCGCCGTGACCGACGAGGATGTGCTGGCCGTGGTGCAGCGCGCGCCCGAAACCGCGCCTGAGGTGCCGGACGCTTGGGCCGATGCGGCCGCCACCGAGTCCGTATTCGGCGACCACGACGCCCGCAGTTTCGACGTGGTGAGTATCGATTACAACGGCACGATCACGCCGGTCACGACCGATCCCGGCCAGTGGACCGCCTCGCGCGGCGAGCGCGGCATCGTGGTCTCCGGCCGCGATATGCGTTCCGCCCGCGCCCAGATGCGGCATATTCTGGGAGAACAGAGCGCCACTATCGCGTCCACGGCGGCCGAACCCGGCTTTACACCGAACGTCACGTTTACGCGACTGGGCGAGCACCAGCTGTACACGGCGATCATCGCGCCGAGCCCGGAAAGCCCGTACGCGCACGCCGAGAAGCTGCCGGTGCTGATGAAGCCGTACGGCGGGCCCGGCTTCCAGCAGGTCATCGCCTCGCAGTCCTTCTACTGGGAGGGCCAGTGGTGGGCCGACCAAGGCTTCCTGGTGGTCACGGCAGACGGCCGTGGCACCACCGGCCGCGGCCCGGCATGGGACCGCGAGATCTTCGAGGATATGAAGGACGTAACGCTGGCCGATCAGGTCGAGGCCGTCAACGCCTTGCCCGAGGCCGTCGCCCGGCTCAACGCCGATGTGGAATCACGTGCGGCACAGCCGGCTGCGGGCGATCAGGCAGACGCCGAGAACCACCCACCGGCGCTTCGCGCCACCTCCCGCCAGCGGGAGGCGATTCCCATGCCGGACCTCGACAAGGTGTGCATGATCGGCTGGTCGTACGGCGGCTTCCTGTCCGCACTGGCCGTGCTGGACGCGCCGAACGTGTTCAAGGCCGCATGCGCCGGCGCCCCGCCCACCGACTGGACGCTGTACGACACGCACTACACCGAGCGCTATCTGGGCCTCGACCCGGATGTCTACTACCGAAACGGCATCGTGCAGGACGCACCGAAACTCGAGCGCCCGCTTATGCTGATCCACGGTTTCGCCGACGACAACGTCACCATCGCCCACAGCCTGCGCCTCTCGCAAGCCCTGATGGCGGCGGGTCGCCCGCACACCTTCCTGCCGTTGACGGGCATCACCCATATGACCAATGACGAGACCGTGGCCGAAAACCTGCTCACCCTCCAGCGCGATTTCCTGCGCGACGCGCTGGCCTGACAAATCGATAACACGCGCATCCCACCCGAGGTGCTCCACCGGTAAAGCACCTCGGGTGGTGCGCCGCACCCATTTCCGCCCTGAATTTTTGGATATTTTGCACTCATCGTCACGTGAAAGACCGGTTTTTTGTCTCATATTCCCATCACCGCGTAGGATGGGTGAAGATTAGAAAGGGAGGACTATGAGCGTTCTCGACCGTTTTGAAAAAAGCGTGGAGGGTGCAGTCAACGGAGTATTCGCCAAGTTTGGCTCCAAAGACCTGCAGCCTGTCGATCTTTCCAGCGCCTTGGAGCGCGAGATTGACGCCGAGGCCATGCCCGTGGGCCGTGACCGCACGGTGGCCCCGAATGAATACCGTTTCAAGCTCAGTACTCCTGACTTCGACCGTATCGAGGCATGGGGTAGCGAGACCCTGGCCAACGAACTGGCCGATAACCTCACCGAGTACGCGAAGAGCCAGCATTACGCCTTCGTGGGCCCGGTGATCGTGATCTTCGAGGAAGACCTTGACCTGTCCAAGGGCAACTTCAACCTCACCTCCGAATCCGTGCAGGGCAATGCCGTGCCGGTCACCACCGATGCGCAGACCGAGGATAGCCCGGTGCTCGAGGTGAACGGCAACCAGTACCTGCTCACCAAAGACAAGACGGTAATCGGCCGCGGTTCCGGTTGCGATATCGTCATCGACGATCCGGGCATCTCCCGCAAGCATCTGGAAATCGACATCACGGATAACGGCGTGATCGCCCGCGACCTGGGTTCGACCAACGGCACGTACGTGGAGGGCCACCAAGTGCCCGCCGCCACGCTGCTCGACGGCAACACCATCACCATCGGCCGTACCCGCATCCTGTACTGGGCCTCCGCCCAAGCCCAGGAGTAGTCGAGCACACGCCCGAAAGTCGTCCACTTATGACCGAACTGACATTCGCCCTGCTCAAGTATGGATTCCTGATCCTGCTGTGGATATTCATCTGGCTGGCCGTACGTTCGCTGCGCAAGGACATCGAGACGTTCAGTCCGCGACCTTCGCGCGCGCGTCGTCGCCGTGAGCGTGAAGCGCATAAGGCCAAGGCCGAAACGCCGCAGGCAGCTGCGCCGCGCCCGCATCGCCAGCCCAGCGCTTCCGCGTCGTCCGCCGCCTCGGCGCAGCCTACCCTGTTGGTCATCATCGATGGTCCGCTTGCCGGCAGCTCCGTGCCGCTGGCCGAAGCCGACATCACGCTTGGCCGCGCCGCCTCGAATACCGTGGTGCTCGATGACGAATTCGTGTCTTCCCACCATGCCCGTGTCTACCGTGACACGCGCTCCGGGCAGTGGGCCATTGAAGACCTGAACTCCACCAATGGCACCGTGGTCAACCAGCAGCGCATCAGCCGCCCCACCATCCTGCCCGCTCGTATTCCTGTGCGCATCGGCGCCACCACCTTCGAACTGAGGTAGCCGCATGCCAAAATCCGCCGCTTCACAACCGCTGTTCCTGTATTCCACCACGGTGTCCGATGTGGGCACCGTGCGCGCGAACAATCAGGATTCCTCCTTCGCCGGCGAGCATCTCATCGCCATGTGCGACGGCATGGGCGGTCACGCCGGCGGCGATACGGCATCCTCCATCGCCATCCGGTCACTGGCCCACATCGAGCAGGACGACACCGGTGGCAACGTCGAGACGATCTCCCGCATGATGGAGACCTCCGTTATGGCCGCGCATGACGCCATCGTCGGCAAGGCCAAGCGCGAACGCAAGCTTGCCGGCATGGGCACCACCGTTACCGCAGTGGCATTGGTGGCCGGCTACTGGGTCATCGCCCATATCGGCGATTCGCGCGCCTACCTGCTGCGCGACGGACACCTGAGCCGCATCACGTGCGACCACAGCTACGTGCAGCACCTCATCAACACCGGTCGTATCACCCCGTCCGAAGCCAAGAACCACCCGCAGCGCAACGTCGTGATGCGCGTGCTTGGCGACTTTGACATTGACCCGCGCCCGGATATTTCGATTCGCCGAGCCCACCCCGCCGACCGTTGGCTGCTGTGCTCGGACGGTCTGTGCGGTGTGCTGGAAGATTCCACCATCGAAGAGACGATGACCACGCTGTCCGATCAGGGCGAATGCGCGCAGCGTCTGGTGCAGATGGCACTGCGGGCGGGCAGCACCGATAATGTCACGGCCGTTATTGCGGATGCCACGTTGGCGTTGGATGCCGATGCGTTCGATCTGCCGCACCAAACGCCGTTGGTCGGCGGTGCCGCCAGCCGTAATCTTGAGCCGATTGCCGACATCGTCAACGAGCCGGTGGCTACCGCGCCCGCACTGCGTGAGGATGATTCCCCCGCCCAGCGCGCCGCAGCATTGATTCAGCCCGCCAGCGCGCACGAGGCGGAGACCGCGCAAACCACGGCCAAACCGTCGTCCACACGCGTGGTGCAGCCGTCCACCGTCCGCGAGGAGACCGGTGAACGAGCCAATCCCGATACCGGTGAGATTCCGGTGGTGCAAAAGCCGGATGGGCGCCTGTCCGCCGACCCCAACGACCCGGATGTGGCCAAAGCCATCCGCGATGAGCAGGTCGAGCAGAAGAAGGCCACGCGCACCAAGAAGCGCCGCAATAAGCTTGCGGTGATTATTACCTGCATTCTTGCCGTGCTGGCATTGGCCGGCGCTGGCTGGGGCGCGTACACGTGGAGCCAGACGCACTACTACGTGGGAGATAGCAACGGCACCGTGGCCATTTATCGTGGCGTGCCGACCAATCTCTTTGGACTTGAGCTTTCGCACGAAGTGCAGACCACCAATATCGCCACCGCGGACCTGCCTCAGACATGGCGTGACCAGCTGAGCCAAGGCATCACAGTCGGTTCGTTGGACGAAGCGCAGTCGCATGTGGGTATTATCCGCACCGAAATGCGCAAACTGGCCAAGCAGCAGGAAGCCGACGCCGCCAAGAAGGCCGAGGCGTCCAATTCCCCGGACAGTTCCAAAGACAGCTCCCAGAGCGATTCCAAGGACAGCACCGAGGATTCGTCCAGCCAGTCCGGCTCCTCGTCAGACAAGTCCGGTTCGTCAAGCTCATCCGATTCCTCGGATAAATCCGGTATCGGAGCGGCCGACAACGCGGCCACGGGAGATTCTCAATGATCGTTACCCGTCTACGTCAGATTTCTTTGTTGCTGATTGCCATGGCAATCAGTGCGTTGGCGTTCATCCAGATGTTCCAGCGCACCGCCGGCGAATTCCCTATGCAATACGCCGGCATGCTGGCATTGGCCGTAGTGCTGTTTCTGGTGCTGTGGGGGCTGATTGTGCGCTTCCAGCCGTACGCCAGCCAGTCGATTCTGCCTTGCGTGCTACTGCTGACCGCCACCGGCGTGACCATGATCGCTCGCATTGACCAGAGCGAAGGTTGGGCGGTTGCCCAACGTCAGCTGATCTGGCTGTGCATCGCCATCGTGCTTTCCGCGCTGCTCATCATCTTCCTGAAGGACTACCGCGTGCTGCGGCGCTTCTCCTACGTGTCGATGGTGGTGGGCTTGGTGCTGCTGCTCGCCCCGATGCTGCCGTTTGTCGGTCAGGAAGTGAACGGCGCGCGCATTTGGATCAGGATTCCGGGACTGGGCCAGTTCCAGCCGGGCGAGTTCGCCAAGCTGTTCCTTGCGTTCTTCTTCGCCGCCTACCTGTTCGACCATCGCGACCAGCTGGCCGTGGGCGGTAAGAAGATGCTCGGTCTGCAGCTGCCGCGTATCAAGGATCTCGGCCCGATCATCGTGGTGTGGATCGCCTCGATGGGCGTGCTCATCATGCAGCATGATCTGGGCACCTCGCTTATGTTCTTCGCCATGTTCGTGGCCATGCTGTACACGGCCACCGGCCGTAAAAGCTGGATCATCATCGGTCTGATCGCGTTCGCCGCGGGTGCCGTGCTGGCCGCAGGCATGTTCAGCCACGTGGGTCAGCGAGTCGATGCCTGGCTGCACCCGTTCAGCAACGAGCAATACAACAAGACCCCCGGCGGCTCCTGGCAGCTGGTCACCGGCATTTTCGGCCTGGCATCAGGCGGCATGCTCGGCACCGGTCTCGGCCAAGGCCATCCTTCGCTCGTTACGTTTGCGAACTCCGATTTCATCTACGCCTCTCTGGGCGAGGAACTCGGTCTGATGGGCGTCCTGGCCATTTTGATGCTCTACCTGCTCATCATTGCCTCCGGCTTTATCACCGCCATGAAAATCAAGGATGGCTTCGGCAAGCTGCTCGCTTCCGGACTGGTGTTCACCATGGCCTTCCAGGTGTTCACCGTGGTCGGCGGCATCACGCTGGTGATTCCTCTGACCGGTCTGACCCTGCCCTATATGGCGGCCGGTGGCTCCAGTCTGATCGCCAACTATATTCTCGCGACCCTGCTCATCATCATCTCGAATTCGGCCAATGCGCCCGAGCCGGAGCTGACCTCGGATACGTTCCAGTACGAGGCTTTGGCCGTGCTGCGCAACAAGGAACTTGAGGCCCGGGCCCGCGCCACTGAGCCGATCGTTCAGCCTCGCAGCGCGTCGGCTACGGCGTCGCAGTCCGAGTCGGAATCGTTTGACGACCCCATCGTGGATACCACCACTCCGTCGTATGCCGAAGCCGATGAACCGTACACGCCTCCCGGCACGATTCCCCCGCTTCCTCCCGTTAACGGAGGCACTCGCGTATGAACAAATATCTTCGTCAGCTTTTCACCGCCGTGGTCGCGCTGTTCGTGATTCTCGGCCTGTCGTCCACCATCATCATGGCGGTACGGGCCAACGCGCTGAACAACGATCCGCGCAACGCCCGTTCGCTGTACCACCAGCTCGGCGCCTACCGCGGTGCCATTCTGGCCTCGGACGGCACGGTCATGGCCAAATCCGAGCCGGTCAACGACGCGTTCAAATACCTGCGCACCTATTCCAACGGTCCGCTGTATGCTCCGGTCACCGGCTTCTTCTCCATCAACCAGACCGCCGATCGCGGCCTGGAAGCCTCCCGCAGCATGCTGCTCAACGGTGAGGCCGATTCATTGATCTGGCAGCGGGCCAAGGCCATGCTCACCGGCACTACGAATCAGGGCGCGTCCATCGAAACCTCCATCGACCCCAAGCTGCAGCAGGTTGCCTACGATCAGCTCGGTACGCGCGATGGTGCGGCGGTGGCCATCGAAGTCAACACCGGCCGTATCCTCGCCATGGTGAGCACGCCCAGCTACGATCCGAACAAACTGGCGACCCATGACGCCAAAGCCGCGTCTCAGGCCTACAACGAACTCTCTGCGGGCCAAAATAGCCCGCTAATCAACCGCGCCACCTCGCAGCTGTACCCGCCAGGGTCCACGTTCAAGACCATCGTCGCCTCGGCTGCGCTGGAAACCGGCGATTATCAGACGGACACGAAGATTCCTGCAGGCTCCAGCTATACCTTGCCGGGAACCGCCACACAGTTGCCGAACGCCGAGGCACAGGCCGATGGCGTCAACGGGCAGATCTCCCTGCAAGAGGCCGTCGCATGGTCGTCCAATACCGCGTTCGCCCAGCTTGGCGTGAAACTCGGCGCGAGCAAGGTTTCGGACATGGCCACCAAGCTTGGTTTCGGCAGCACCATCACCATTGACGGCACCGAATCCACGGGTACCCCGATGACGGCCACCGCGTCCACATTCCCCTCTGATCCGACCGACGACAAGCTTGCGCTGGCGTCCATCGGCCAAGGCGACACCACGGCCACGCCGTTGCAGATGGCGATGGTCGCGCAGGCAATCGCCAACAACGGCAAACTGATGCAGCCCACGCTGGTCGATCGTGTGCGCGCCGCCGATCTCACCGTGCTTTCGCAGACCAAGCCGCAGCCCATGGCCAATGCGTTCAGCAAGGATTCCGCAGACAAGCTCACCACGATGATGGAAAGCGTGGTGTCCGAGGCCAATCCGCAGCTGGCCATCGACGGCATCAAGGTGGCGGCCAAAACCGGTACCGCACAAATCGGTACCGACAACTCTGCCATCGACGGCTGGGTGATCGGTTTCGCGCCGGCGGACGATCCGCAAATCGCCGTCGCGGTGTTGGTGCATAACACAGATGTATACGGTTCGCTCGCCGCTGGCCCGATCATGCGCGCGATGATGCAGGAGGCTTTGCAGCAGTGAAACTTATCGAAGGACAGCTTATTCACCGCCGATATCGTCTTGATTCGCGTCTTGCGCAAGGCGGTATGGGCGAGGTCTGGAAAGGCTACGATATTCAGCTCGGCCGTGAAGTGGCCATCAAGGCGCTGCGCTCGGACATGACCAACGCCGAGGCCAAGCTACGCCGTCTGCGTGCCGAAGCCCATAATTCCGCCAATCTGGCGCATCCGAATATCGCTGCGTTGTTCGAATACTACGAGCATGACGGCATCGGCTTTCTGATTATGGAATACGTCCCCTCGAAATCGTTGGCGGACCTGTTCCACAGCAAGGGCGCGATGGATCCCATCGAACTGCTGCCCATCCTGATTCAGACCGCGCGAGGCCTGTTCGTGGCCCACTCGCACGGCGTGATTCATCGTGACGTCAAGCCGGCCAACATCATGGTTTCCGACACCGGCGAAGTGAAAATCACCGATTTCGGTGTGAGCTACTCCACGGGTCAGGGCCAGATCACCCAGGACGGCATGGTGGTGGGCACCGCACAATACATCTCCCCCGAGCAGGCGCAGGGCCAGCAGGCCACGCCGCAATCGGACATCTATTCACTGGGCGTAGTGGCGTACGAGGGCCTTGCCGGGCATCGTCCGTTCACCGGCACCACTCCGGTCGATATCGCCGCAGCGCACGTGAACAATCCCGTGCCTCCGCTGCCGGACTCGGTGGACGTCCAGTTACGCGAATTTGTCATGTCAATGCTGGCCAAGGACCCGTTGGATCGCCCGAAAGACGCGCTGGTGGTGTCCCGTACGCTGGCACGCATCGAACGCCGTCTGCTGGATCAGCAGACCGAAATGGCCGACACCGCCATGGCCACGTCCGGCAATCGACTGCCGCGCCGAGTGACCAGCACGCCACGCATTGTTTTGGAGGCCCCGGCCTCAAGATTGGGAGGGAATAAGCAATGAGCACCAGTATGCCCACCGCATTGGCCGGCGGACGCTACCAGCTTGGCCAGCTCATCGGTCGTGGCGGCATGGCCGAGGTCCACGTGGCTCTTGACACCCGTCTGGGCCGTACCGTGGCCGTGAAAATCATGCGCGCCGATCTGGCCAACGACGACATCTTCCTGGCCCGTTTCCGCCGCGAAGCACACGCCGTGGCCCAGATGAACAACCCGAACATCGTGAACATCTACGATTCGGGAGAAGAACTGGTTTCTTCCGAAAGCGGCGATGCCGAGCGTCTGCCATACATCGTCATGGAATACGTCAAGGGCCAGACCCTGCGCGACATCATCAAGGTCAACGGCGCACTCAGCCAGCGCGACTGCGAACAGGTGATGTTGGGCGTGCTTAACGCGCTCGACTATTCGCATCGCATGGGCATTATCCACCGCGATATCAAGCCCGGCAACATCATGATTTCCGAGCAGGGCGTGGTCAAGGTCATGGACTTCGGCATCGCCCGCGCTCTGGACGATTCCGCAGCCACCATGACCCAGTCGCAGGGCGTGGTGGGCACCGCACAGTACCTTTCTCCCGAGCAGGCGCGCGGCGAGACCGTCGACATGCGTTCCGACCTGTATTCCGCCGGCTGCGTGCTCTACGAGATGCTCACCGGCCGCCCGCCGTTTACCGGCGATTCCGCCGTGGCCATCGCCTACCAGCATGTTTCCGAAGTCGCCACGCCGCCATCCGCCGTGGTGCCGGGGCTGCCGAAGATGTGGGATTCGATCTGCGCCAAGGCCATGGCCAAGGACCGCCAGAATCGCTATGCCACGGCCTCCGAATTCAAGACCGACATCCTGACCTACATGAACGGCGGCGTGCCGGTGGCGGCCGCGTTCAACCCGTTGACGGACCTGTCGAATATGAAGGCCCGCAAGGAAGCCGAACGTGATTTGCCCACCACGCCGGTGGAACCGCATCAGCAACCCACCCAAGCATTCAACCCGGTGACCGGTCAGTTCGAGCAGATTCCACCGGCCAATGGTGCCAACTCAGCGGCGTTGCAGTCCCGTGCGCAGCAGCGTGCGGCGGCGGCCAAGGCCAAGAAGCGCAAGAAGATCATCATCGGTTCGGTGATCGCAGCGATTGTTGCAGTGCTTGTCATTGTGGGCATCGTGTTCGCCATGAACGGCTCCGGCAACAAGTCCTCGGAAGACACCGTCACCATCCCTGAGGTGTGCAACGCTTCCACATCCAAGGACAGCATCGAGCTCAAACTCAAGGCATCGGGTTTGAAGATGACCGAAAAGCAAGACACCGACTCCACCGAGCCGGAAGGCACCTGCACCAAGATGAGCCCGGACGCCGGCTCCAAGGTGGCCAAGGGATCTGCCGTGAAGGTGTGGTTCTCCGCAGGCCCGCAGTCCACTCAGGTTCCGGATGTCAAGGAACGCAGCCAGGAAGAGGCGCGCAGCATTCTGGAAAGCGCCGGGTTCAAGGTGAACGCCGCCGTCAAAACCGAAGACAGCGCCGACATCGCCAAGGATATGGTGACGAAAACCGATCCTGCCGCCGGTCAGTCGGTTCCCAAGGGCACCACCATCACCATATATGTTTCTTCCGGCATGACCACCGTACCGAGCAATTTGGTCGGTCAGTCGAAGGACAGCGTGCTACAGCAGTATGAGGGCAAGTTCAGCTTCACTGTGGAGCAGGAGAGCTCCGATACGGTGGAGGCCGGTCTGATTACCCGTGTAAGCCCTGATTCGGGCTCTTCCATCGCACAGGGCGGGTTCATCACCATTTGGGTGTCCACGGGCAAGGAGAAGGTCGCTGTGCCGAATATCACCGCTGGCACTGACTACGTCACCGCCGAACTCATGCTCAAGGCCGTGGGCCTCAAGGCTCAGGCCAATGGTCCAACCGGCAGCACCGCTGTGGTAGTCAGCATCAATCCTGGCGCTGGCAGCCAGGTAGATGCGGGATCGACCGTCACCATTACCACGAAGGCCGGCAGCACTGGCGGCGGTACCGGTACCGGAGACGGTGGCAACGGTACTGGCAACGGGGGCGGAACCGGTGAGTGAACCGGTGAGTAGCAAGTAAGCGCCGGGCGTGTATGTGTTGCGCATATGCAACGCAAATAGCGCAACACATACACGCAACACAAAGGGGAAGGGCTTCTGCGCCCCTCCCCTTTGCTGTATAAAGAGCTATCCCAGCGCAACAATCCCGGGAAGCGTCGCAAAACCAGTACGCAAGCCTCGTTCTAGCGACACATTCCGGGGAGAGTATCGCCGCGCGGAAAAGCTACTTCGTAACTTTGGGCTGGAGGCCGGCGGACTTGGCCACGGCGTTGTCTTGGCCGCAGACCTTAAGCCAGTTGGCCAGCAGACGGTAGCCGTCCTGGGTCATCACGGATTCGGGATGGAATTGCACGGCGTACATCGGCTTGCCCTTGACACGCACGCCCTGAATAATGTGGTCGCCTTGCGTCCACGCGGTAACCACCAGCGTATCCGGCACCGAATCGGGCTCGACGGCCAACGAATGGTAGCGGGTGGCGGTCATGGGGTTGGCCACGCCCTCGAAAATCTCGTCATCGATATGTTCCACCAAGCTGGTCTTGCCATGCATGATGGTGGGCGCATGGTCCACAGTGCAGCCGTACACCTCAGCGAGCGCCTGCAAGCCCAGGCACACACCAAACATCGGCACGCCGCTGGCCGCGCACAGGCGAATCATATCCTCACTGGCACCGGATTCGGCCGGAGCACCAGGGCCGGGAGAAATCAGCACGCCATCGTAACCGTCCAGTACACCCGGCGCGGCTGGGTCGATAGCGTCGTTACGCACCACATCAACAGTGGCGCCAAGGGTTTGCAGATAGCCTACGATCGTGTAGACGAAGGAATCGTAGTTATCCACCACCAAAATATGCGCGGAATCGGTCATAGGGCTCTCCTTGAGGGACGTGTACTGCAAGCCATAGTACTAGGATGCCGTCAGCTCGCTGCCACGAAGTTCGACATCTGCTGTAGGAATGGGATATTGGCGGCGGCCCAAGGGAATCCCCACTGGAACAGCGCCGCGGCGGCTGCGAACAGCAGCAGAGCCAGCAGCAACCATCGAATCGGTGCCACGCCGGGCTGCAGACGCAACAGTCCGCCATAGATGCTGGCATCCGGACGGCGACGCTCACCCGCGCGAATCTCGCGCAGCACCGGCCAGCGCCATGCCACCGCAGCGGCAATGAACAGAACCAGCCACACTACCAGCGCGCCGAATACCACCTTGTCCAGCGAGCCAATGCGGGAAGCGATCGAGGGGGTTTCGGTGGTGGAGAACATCACTGCACCGGACGAATCAGTAGTAGCCAGCTCTTTGGGCACACCGTCGGACACTTTGGCCCAGTACGCCAACTCACCATAGCTGATCCATCGATGGGTGGGGGTGGAGTATTTCGGCTCACAGGTGGTCAGTGTGATCATGCGTTTGGTGGGATTGGCAGTGGAGTCTTCCGGATTGGGGGCGATCACATGCACGTCCGTGGGCAGCACAATCTCGTACCGGGTGTAGTGGTAGACGTACCAGTAATCCTTGGTACGAACGATGATGGGATCGCCTTCCTGCAACTTGTCCACATCGCCCAACGGCTGCCCGTAGCCGTTGCGGTGGCCGGCGACGGCGAAGTTGCCGACCTGCCCCGGCATCTGGGTGGTGTCGTAATGGCCCAGACCGTGGCGATTGAGCTGCTCGAGCGTGGTGCCTTCCACGATGTTGCGGTGCCATTGGGAGCCGAAGCGCGGAATGTAGATCTGCGCAATCAAGTCGCCATATTTCGCGTCTTTCGGCTGTACCGGCGCATCGCCCTCCTGGGCTTTGGCGATGGTGACCGTTCCCCCGTTGTTGCTGGGGTCGCTCCAGTCGACGGACTGGATGGTTTCGTTCTGGGCTCGCTCCGCCTCGACACCGGTCCACCACATCTGCCAGACGATGTACAGGGCGCAAATCACGGCAGCGGTAATCAGCAGTTCGGCGCAGATGCCGAGTGCCTGCCAGACCGGGCTCCGCTGGGGCGAAGACGCGCCGCGTACTGCGGCACGACGGGACCTTGCCCTACTGGCGTTGGCCGGGTCTGCCGCCATTCGTGCGGCATCGTCCTCGGGGAAGGGCTGTACGTCCGACACGGACGCGAGATCAATGGGCGCCGGTACGCCGCTGTTGTGCCTGCCGTGTCTCATTGCTGAGTCTGCTCCTCATCTGTGGTCTTTGACGTATCGACCGTGGCATATTTCAACTGCTGCAGCAAGGCGGCGGTAGCGGGGAACTGAAGGTCCTCGGCATTCTCCACCTTGTAGCCAATGCCAAACGCGGTCACATATTGCTTAAGAATGGTAATGGCTTCGGAGTCGTTCAACGCTGCGCGAAGTCTTTGAGGGTCACCAATCGCGGAAATGGTGAACGGCGGCGAGTATTTCTTACCGTGCAACGACAGCACGTTGCCGGAACAGATGACCGCCGAATTGAACAGCACCCGCTGATCCATAATCATCAGCGCATCGGCACCGCCGGCCCACAAGGCATTCACCACCGATTCGACGTCCTGCTGGTGGATCACGTAATCGTTGATATTGGCGGTCGTGCCGTTGTTGTTGACTGCGTTCTCCCACAACGGAGAATCATCCAGCGTTACCGTTACGCCGCTGCCGCTGAGCGCGGGCAGCATCAGGCTGGAATCCACATTGCTGGAGTCCTTGCCTTGGTTCTGTGTGCTGTCGGTGCCATCGGTGCCATCGGCCTTGAGCGCGTCCGTAAGATTGGCGACCTGTTCGGTCAGATCGCTGACGTCCTGCTGCAGCTGGTTGACCTCGTCCACGCCTTGCTCCACCAGATCAGCCGTATCGTTGGTGACGGCAACCGTACGATTGACCCTCACGTTGGTGCTCAGCAGAAAACCGGTCAAGGCAATGACGACGAATACCGCGACACCACCCCATAGGGAGTGCCGTGCACCGTGCTTACCTACATGTCTGGCCATGAATTTCCTGTCTTCTTGCCGACTCTGGTCGCCGCTTTCGAGTGTAGCCACTATTATGACTTTTAGCCTATTGAATGGAGACTATGCTGATGGCTGACGAAGAGCTGCACGAAACCGACTCGAACAACCAGAAGGACTGGCAGAGCGAGACCTCATCCAGCACCGTTGCTGACGAGACCGCCAACAAAGACACCGAGCAGAACGCAGAGAACGCTTCTGCCGAGGAAGACGCGGCTTACGGCGTGAATATGGAGCAGGTGCAGGCCGTGCTCAACGCCACTGCCGATAAGGCCACGCTGACCCCGCAGATGCAGCGTATGATGAACCGCCAGGCGGAGAACACCAAGCGCGTTGAAGAAACCATTAAGGGCACCAAGTCGAACCCGCGTTGGTTCGTGCCGCTGTTCTGCGCGCTTATGATCATCGGCCTGATTTGGTGCGTGGTGTACTACCTCTCCCCGTCCGGCTCCTGGCCGATTCCAAACATCGGTGCGTGGAACCTCGGCATCGGTTTCGCCCTGATCATGATCGGATTCCTGATGACGATGGGATGGCGCTGAGTTCCGGCTCGTTGCGCTTATCTATCGGTAGATCGTTTTTTCTATCGTTAGGTTGTTCTTAGTTCTTATGAGAAAGGCCGACCTCCCGTATGCGGAGGGCGGCCTTTTTCGTGCCTTAGCCTGTTCATCCACAGCTATCCACCACTTATCCACGACTTATCCACTACGTTATCCACAGCCTGTGGATGAATTACACCCATGTAGTTTTCCACCGAATGTGGAAAACCATGTGGATAAGTGGTGGATAAGCGGCGTTTCTCGGTGTATATCTCGTGCATAACTTTGGCTTGGCATACATCGCCACAGCGAGGGAACAGTTATACACCCGAGTTATCCACTGCAACAAACCCAATAATACCGCGGCATTCCTAACTTATCCACATAAGTTATCCACAGTCTTATGCACTTTTCTACACACTTGTGCACAAGTCACCATTGTGGATAACTCATTATCGTGGATAACTCGTCATTGCGCGCATCTCATTACTGTGGATATCTTCATACGGCACACACCCACTCGCCGAACGACGATATCCACATCGCTAATATCCACATCGTCGCTTTCCGCACATACATTGATGCCGGGCACTGCATGTTCCGCAATACCCGGCATCAATCGTTTTTTTTTACAGCCATACCAAGCCATATCAAGCCATATCAGTGCAGGGAGCCGAAACTCATCCACCCGTAAGGATTGGCCATATTGCACAACAGAATCAACGCAATGACCAGCACCACCATGGCCCAGCCGTACACCTGCATGCGCCATTTCAGGCTTTTACCGCGCCACGCCGGCACACCACCCACCAGCAGCCATGTGAGTATTCCACCCACTACAAAGCCGCCGACATGCGCCTGCCACGCCACGCCACCGACCACGAACGGCAAGGCGAAGTTCACCGCCATCCAGATCAACATGGAGCGGATATCGGCGCCGATACGGCGATATACCACCAGCAATGATGCAAACAGGCCAAATAAGGCTCCAGAAGCCCCATAGGCTGCCATCTGCCAGCCGATGCCTCCCGGAGCCACCGCAGCCCACACCATAAGTCCCAGGGAGCCGCCAAGGCCGGAAATCACATACAGTCCCAAGAACCGCCAGTGGCCGATCATTCGTTCCAGCACTGGGCCCACGGAATACAGAGCAATCATGTTGAACAGGATATGCAATAGCGAGTTCGGCGCATGCAGGAACATCGAGGTGATGAGCGTCCACGGCTCAGCCACCAGTCTGACCGGAGCCGCCATGCCGAGGTACATCAACCAAGCCCTCAGGCCCGGGGCAATAAATCCCAACAATACCTCCAGTAGCCACACTGCCACGCACGCAACAATCAGCGCCCAGGTCATCACCGGACCACCGCGCTCCCACTGGTATCGAATCTCCCGTTGTGTAGGAATATGCATGCAGCCCACTGTATCGAAGGTCTCGGATGCGTTCCACGCGCCGCGAAGATGCCGAGCCGGCCAAGGGCAGACGGGCGCGGATGAATCGCCCACGAATGTCATTCCACCCAATCGTCACAAACAGCGGCCTAGAATAGGGAGCAGAGTCGGTCTGAATGGGCATACCGACCAGACGATCCCTAGGGAAAGGAGCCGTCATGGAGAACAAGTCTTCTAACGGTTGGAAGTTCTTCGCGCTGCTGTTCGGCGGATTGCTCGCCGCGCTTGTTGGCCTGTACATCTACAAGCAGCAGAACCCGGATTACGATCCGTGGGAGAACAGCTCCTCGCCGGTCGACCTAGGTCTGAATAAGGCCGAGGATGAGGCCGATGACGAGGCGAAAGCCGCCCCGGCCGAAGCCTGATAGGGCGGTCTTTCAACGCAAGAAGCCCCGCAACCGATGGATGTCGGTTGCGGGGCTTCTTATGCTCCGGCGGCCGTCAGGCCAGAGGAGCAGTGTGCCAGATACGTTCCAAATAGTCTTCCATGGAGCGGTCGGAGCTGAAGTAGCCGGAGTTGGCCACGTTGAGCAGGGCCTTGCGGTTCCATTCGAGCTCATCAGCGTAGAGGGCCTCGATCTCGGACTGGATGTCCATGTAGGCGGAGAAGTCGGCCAAGGTCATGAACCAGTCCTTGGTCAGCCAGTCGGCCACGAGCGGGGAGTAGGCGTTGCGGTCGCCGTTGGAGAAGGTGCCGTCGGCCACCATATCGATGGCGTGCTTCAGGCGCGGGTCGGCCTCGTAGTAGGAGGCGGGATTGTAGCCCTCGGCGTACTTCTTCTCGACCTCGTCGACGGTCATGCCGAACAGGAAGAAGTTCTCGGCGCCGACGCGCTCACGGATCTCGACGTTCGCGCCATCGAGCGTACCGACGGTCATCGCGCCGTTGAGGGCGAACTTCATGTTGCCGGTACCCGAGGCCTCCTTGCCGGCCTGCGAGATCTGCTCGTCGAGGTCGGTGGCGGGAATCAGGTGCTGGGCGAGGCGCACATTGTAGTTCCACGGGAAGTACACGGCCAGCTTGCCCTTGACGTCCGGATCGTTGTTGACCACGCGGGAGACGTTGTTGATGAGCTGGATGGTCATCTTGGCCAGGTAGTAGCCCGGGGCGGCCTTGGCACCGAAGAACACGGTGCGCGGGGTGACGTCCTCGGCCTTGACCTTGCCGGACTTGATGTCGGCGTAGGTGGAGATGACGGACAGGATCTTCAGGGACTGGCGCTTGTACTCGTGCAGGCGCTTAACCATGGTGTTGAACATGGTGTTCGGGTCGAGCTCGAAGCCGTACTCGCGCTTGGCGTAGGCGGCGAAGTCGACCTTGTTGGCCTTCTTGACGGCGGCGAACTTCTTGACGAATTCATCGTCCTTGGCCAGCGGCTCGAGGCCCTTGAGCATCTCCAGGTCGGAGAGCCACTTGTCGGTGCCGAGGGCC
>OGZR01000383.1_pt1 | contig 21141 bp, 14 predicted proteins | sample 1576851 | NCBI WGS metagenome assembly OGZR01 (sample SAMEA3541492, study PRJEB24748) | human gut metagenome | biome: human gut; feature: human-associated habitat; material: faeces | place: China | collected 2012
GCTCTTAGCGCGGAGACTGAAGCTGTCAGCGGCCCCGCCCGCTGACTGATGAGGGGCAGCCTTGCCACTATTACCCGTTTACGGCCTGTCGCGGCAAGCTCTCCCCTCATCCGGCCCTGCGGGGCCACCTTCCCCCCAAGGGGAAGGCTTTAGGGGCCTTACTCCTCCTTCGCCCAGCCGTAGCTGCACCGCACCGCCTTATTCCAGCCCTTCAGCCGTCTGGTGCGCTCGTCGTCGGGGATGCCCGGCATAAACTCACGGTCCACCGACCAGTTTTGCAGCACGTCCTCGGTGCTGCTCCAATAGCCGACGGCCAGCCCGGCCAGATACGCCGCGCCCAGCGCCGTCGTTTCCACGCAGCAGGGACGCTTGACCGGCAGGTTGCTGATGTCCGCCATCGTCTGCAGTAAGTAATTGTTCGCGCACGCGCCGCCGTCCACCTTGAGCGCCGTCAGGTCAATGCCGGAATCCGCCTGCATGGCGGCCAGCACATCGTTGATCTGGTAGCACAGGCTGTCCAGCGTCGCGCGGATGATGTGGTTCTTGTTCACGCCGCGGGTCAGGCCCACGATGGTGCCGCGGGCGTACTGGTCCCAGTGCGGCGCACCCAGACCGGTGAACGCAGGCACGACGTAGCAGCCGTTCGTGTCCCTGACCTTCTGCGCCATGTACTCGCTGTCACGGGCGTCCTCCAGCAGATGCAGCTCGTCCCGCAGCCACTGGATAGCTGCGCCCGCCACAAAAATCGAACCTTCCAGCGCGTAATTCACCCTTCCGTCCAGTCCCCACGCCACGGTGGTGACCAGCCCGTTTTGGGAGAATACCGGCTTCTCGCCGGTGTTCATCAGCAGAAAGCCGCCCGTGCCGAAGGTGCTCTTGGCCTCGCCCTTGGTAAAGCAGGTCTGGCCGAACAGCGCGGCCTGCTGGTCGCCCGCCGCCCCCGCGATCTTGATCTCGCCGCCGAAGTGCATCGGGTCGGCGTACTCGTAGAACTCGCTGTTGGGCACGGGACGCGGCAGCATACAGCGCGGTATATCGAGAATTTTCAGTATCTCGTCGTCCCAGTCCAGTGTGTGGATGTTGAACATCATCGTCCGGCTGGCGTTGGAGTAGTCGGTCACGTGGATCTTGCCGCAGGTCAGCTTCCAGATGAGCCACGTCTCCACCGTGCCGAACAGCAGGTCGCCGCGCTCGGCACGCGCACGCACGCCGGGCACGTTGTCCAGGATCCACTTGAGCTTTGTGGCCGAGAAGTAAGCGTCGATGACCAGCCCGGTCTTTTGCCGGATCAGGTCGGTCAGGCCGCGGGCCTTCAGCTCGTCGCAGTACTCGCTTGTGCGGCGGCACTGCCAGACAATGGCGTGGTAGACCGGCTCGCCGGTGTCACGGTCCCAGACGATGGTCGTCTCGCGCTGGTTCGTGATGCCGATGGCGGCAATGTCCTCCGCCGACGCGCCGACCGCGTTCATGGCCGACAGCGCCACGCCGAGCTGGGTCGTCCAGATCTCGTTGGCGTCATGCTCGACCCAGCCGGGCTTGGGGAAATACTGGGTGAACTCCTTTTGCGCGACGCTGCACATCTCGCCCCTGGCGTTAAAAAAGATGCAGCGGTTGGACGTGGTGCCCGCGTCCAGCGCCATGATATATTTTTGCTTTGTCATCGCGGTTTCTCCTTTTTACAGCAGAAAATCGATCCGTGTCTTTATTATACAGGATGTTCAGATTTTATGCGCGTGGCAAAACCGCCAAATTTTTCACCCTATTTTTGGCAGGGCTGGCGTTGGGCGGGGCAGGCACGGCATACCGGATGGTGCTGAGATGCCCCCGTATAAGCTCGTATAAGCTATGAAAAAGACCGAAGCGGTACGCCCATGATTTCCGGGCACACCGCTTCGGTCTTTTTAGGGTTTTGTCTCAGGGGGCTTTTTCCGGCTCTTGGGCAGCTCCTCCGCCACGGCAATCGCCACAGCGGTCACCTCCACCGCACCGGCCTGCAAAAGTGCCAGCGCACACGCCGACGCCGTCGCACCGGTTGTGATAATGTCATCGATCAGCAGCACCCGCCTGCCGGTCAGGTCTGTGCCGGGGCGGCAGCCAAACGCGCCCCTGGCGTTTTGCAGGCGCTGCTCGCGGGTAAGCTCCTTCTGCGGGCGGCCCCGGCGCTTGATGTACAGCGGTGTCTCCACCGGGACCCCCAGCACCGCGCCCAACCGGCGCGCCAGCAGCAGCGGCAGACCCGGCATACCGGGCAGCGGCTGGCGGGGCGGCACCGGCACAATGCAGCTGTACAGCGGCAGCGCGGTCACAACCGCATACTGCGGCATTTTTCCGGGCTGTTTGGCCGGCAGTGCGCCGAACACCAGCACGGCCACACGGTCCGCCAGCTCCCGGGCATACCAAAAGCAGCCGCCCCGCTTGCAGCGCAAAACGGCTGTACGTACAATATCCTCGTAATAATACGCCGCGGCAGCCTCCCGCACGGCGTAAAAATCGTGTTCGCCCTCCGGCAGACGCGCCGGAATGTGCTGTAAGCGCATTTCCTCGGGCACGCAGGCCGGGCAAACCGTGCCCTGCAGTGCGTCCGGCCCCAGCAATGACCCGCAAAACGGACAGCGCCGCGGGAAAAGCAGGTCCGGCAGACGGCGCAGCTGCGCAAAATCCGTACGCACTTAATAGAAGCCGCAGCCGTGCTTGCCGTTCTGCTTGACACGGTACAGCGCCTTGTCAGCATCCTTGAAGATGCTCTCGCCGGGGTTTGCGCGATCCGTAAAGGCCACGCCCGCGCTCAGCGAGATGGCCGGCAGGTCGTCCGTCGGACAGTACAGCTGATTGTTGATCACCGTGATTTTCTCACGTATGGTATAACTCAATTCCTGATTCACATCCACCATGATAACGGCGAACTCGTCACCGCCGATGCGGCAGACATAGTCGATGCTGCGGAAGGTCGTTTTCAAGAGGTTTGCGACCTTTTTCAGGATCTCGTCACCCACCGCATGTCCGTAAGTGTCGTTGACATGTTTAAAAATGTCAACGTCACAGATAATCATTGCAAACGGCTTCTCGCCGTTCTTATAGATATTCAGGATCTTTTCAAACGAACCGCGGTTCAGTGCGCCGGTCAGCGCGTCGTGCTCGGCCTCGTGGCGGATGATCTTCTGCGTCTCCTGGTTTTCGCGGTAGACTTCGTTGTAGGTCAGTGCCAGGTCCTGCAATTCTGCCGCGCCCACCACCGGGAAGATCTCCCCGCGCCGGATGCTCTGACCGTAGTCCATCAGCGGTTTTACCACAAAAAAGCGCGTTATCATGCAGATTTCCAGCATGAGCAGTACCAACAGCGCCGCGCACAGCTCAATTTTACGGTACACGCCGGTGAAAACGGTCTCCGCTCCGTTCTGGCGGCTGCGTGTCAGCGCAATCAGGCTGTCCATGCTCTCGGTGATTTTTTCGTTCACATCATCGCGCATATTTTGATATTGGTCGTTGCAAACCAACTGCTGTGCCTTGCGCATTTTCTCGCTGTCTGTCATCGTTATGTCACTGTCATGCAGCGAGACAGACCGGATTTCCGTCGGCCAGTTCGACTCGTCCGCCAGCGTGGCCTGCGCCACAAGCCGCATGGCATACCGATCCGTATAGCTCAGATTTTGCGACGTTGTCATGGCGGATTTCAGCAGCGTGAAAGCATCGTTGTCGCCGTAATGCTCTGCAAAATACTCTAAAGCGTTCTCGCGGCGGCGGGTCGTGTTCAGCTCCTCAAAGTAGTTGTCCATGTACTCCCGCTGACCGGTGGCGGTGTACATCCGCACCTGCTCGATCAGGTAGTCCGACCCGCTTTGCAGCTGCCGGGCCAGTGTCTCGCACTGGATGTAATCGTCCGTGGCGGTCTGCATTTGAGCCAACTCCCCCGTGCCCTGCACCGCGAACGCGACGAGCACCACCGCCAACACCAGCGTGGCGACAATATCAAAGATGCTCACCCGCTGTATCCTAATCTTTTTCAACACCCGGCTCGCTTTCCAACCAGAATTTTTATAATATTTCCGATTATTTTGTATAGTATATATAGGTATAGTATACAAAAAGTCAAATCTGATTGCAACTTTATTCGTTTGGCACAATCGACAAATTTGGGACAGGATTTTTGGCAGGACCTCTTGCCACCGCCGTCGTCTGCGTTTTTCAAATCGAATTATAATATCACATTATTCACAAATAATGTATAAAGAATTTGGCATCCCCCACAATTGACGCAGCATCGTTATGTGTATATACTTTATTTGTACGGTTTTATACTGATGCGGGAGGCGTGCGCTATGGCCCGGTTCTGTGATTCCAACCAAAAAAGAGGGGTTACCCTCGTTGAACTGATCGTTGTCCTGGTCATCCTGGCCGTATTGGCAGCGCTTTTGGTCCCGTCCCTGACCGGCTATATCGACAAAGCCGTTGAAAAGCGCATCATGCTCCAGGCTCGCTCCCTCATGACCGCCGCTCAGGCGACAATTGATGAGGCGTATGCGAAAGGCGAATTGCACATCGACAACTATGGCGGGTTTGAACAGCCCAATGAGGATACGGCCCATAAACTTGCCAAACAAATCATAGAGTTATCTGAACTGGAAGGCGAACAGTATACCTGGAGGTTTCAACTGGTCGACCCCAGCAACACTGAATTTCCCACTGCCAAAATTGCCATTCTGGAGTTTACCAATGGCAAGCACCGAATTATGTATCGCATCCGGACGAGATCAAGAAAAATTTCTCCAGGCTGGGGAAATATTAAAAAAATCACGGATAAACCAGACTGGTCTAAGAAAGACGATCCCGCATTCCTTAAATCCTCTGACTATAAGCCTGATACATATCATCCATAGTTGGGCAAAGCCTGACTGGTTGGTATTGTACCAACAAACCGCCATTGAGGAATTGGAGAGCTTATTTTGACAGTCCTCTCCCCTTCTGATATAATTTGCTCTTGATTGTCGCCTCCAAATTACGAGGGAGGTGAACGCTTGAGTTTTCAGGAAATAATTTTGCTGCTTACTTTTATCGGCAGCTGCATATATGCCTCCGTTTCTCTTACAATAAAAGTTCTTGCATTTCTCCTACAAAACAAAAAGAGCCGCTGACTTGGGTTGAAGTCAGCGGCAAAATGAAAGCACTCACACAAAGCGGCAATCATTATGAAAAAAGCCTTACGTTTCCGTAAGGCTTTTTTGGGTGCAAAGTTTGCCAACAAAGCCGAACCCGCCACCCTGAACCGTGCCACCGGCGTGGTGCTGGTGATGCTGGGCGTTGCCATTCTGGCCGTCAATTATTTATAAGCACCGTAAAAGGGGCCGCAGCCAAAATTGGCTGCGGCCCCTTATTTTGTCAGGCGGTTACGCCTGTTTTGCCTCCCCTTCCGGGAAGATGATTTTGTTGACGAAGAAGAATATCACCATCGAGATACCGCCGTTCAACACAGTAGTGCCGATGTTGTAGATGAAGTCCGGCACCAGCAGGCCTGCCACCGCCACCCAGATGCAGTTGATGGAGTTGACGATGCAGGTGATGATGCAGAACGCCACCACATACCAGGCAATCTGCTTGGCCAGATTGCCCTTGCTGCGGAACACGAAACTGCGCTGAATAGGAAAGTTGATGCACTCGCCGATGACCATTGCCACCATATAGGCACAAAAGTACGGCAGACCGCCGTGGGCGGAGTCATACCCCAGAATGTTCCACTGGAAGGTCTCGCCGAAAAGCGTCACCGGGATGCCCGGCCAGCCGAAGTCCACCACCGGCAGGCCGCTGAACGCGGCAGGCAGGAACTGCAGCAGCAGATACTTGAATACGGTAATCAGGTTGGATACGATGACGAACAAACCGCCCTCGCGCACCCACTTGGCAGCGGCCGGGTGCTTGGCCGCAAAGCTATTCCAAAACTGCATGGTCTGCTCCTATTCAGCTGTTGCGCAGCCGGTCTTCCAGCTGCACGTTGAGAATCACGTTCTTGACCGCTTCCACAATGACACGGCACAGGCCGATAATCCAGAAGCCCTTGGCCTCCATCACGATGCCGTCCACCATGCCCATGCTGATGGCGCCGTTGGTCATCTTGGCCAGAGCGCGCAGCGGCATATTGTACTGGAACATCACGTTCAGGTCCGGCTTGCCTCTCTTGTAGCTGGCCGTCAGCAGGGTGTGCAGTACCAGCCAGACCAGCCAGCAAATGGGGCTGCGGCTGTGGTTCAGCTCACCCAGGGTCATGTTGCGGTCAATTTTGACGGTATCCGCCGGGATGGGGCGGCCCAGCAGGGTCTCCCACTCGGCATCGGGCACGCGCTGCACCTTGCCACTGGTGTAGTGCGGCAGCGCCTTGCCCGCGTATGGGTTCGGTGCGCTCGTACCGTTCACCTCGACGGCGGCGGTCAGGCGGATGTCCGCAGAGCTCGCCCCTACGCGAAGCTCATACGTGCCGCCCTCGACCTCCCAGCTGTCGGTCTTTGTGTTCCAGTAGCGGAACGCCTTGTCGTCCAGCGGCAGGGTGACGGTCTTGCTCTCCCCTGCCTCCAGCCAGACCTTTGTGAAGGCCTTCAGCTCCTGCGCGGGGCGGAAGATCTGGGCATCGGGCTTGGCCGCGTAGACCTGTACGATCTCGGCACCGGCGCGGCTGCCCGTGTTTGTCACGGTCAGGGTCACGCTGTGGGCGTCTGCCTTCAGGTCAGAGTAGGCAAAGTTCGTGTAGCTCAGGCCGTAGCCGAAGGGGAACGCCACCGGCACGCCCGCGGTCTGGTAGTAGCGGTAGCCCACGTACAGCCCCTCACGGTACTGCACGGTGCGGCCCTTGCCCGCAAAGTTGTCCTTGGCGGGGGTGTGCTCATAGGCGTTGGCCCAGGTTTCCGCCAGCTTGCCGCTGGGGTTGACCTTGCCGGTCAGCACATCGACCATAGCGCCTGCACCGGCCTGACCGCCCAGTGCGCCGTAAACCAGCGCCTTGCAGTGGGTCAGCCACGGCGTTTCCAGCGATGCACCCGCGCTGAGCACGACCACGGTGTTGGGGTTTGCCTGCTGTACAGCCTGCAGAAGCTCAATCTGGTTGTCCGCCAGCTTCATATCGGCGCGGTCCAGACCCTCGCTCTCCTTGATTTCATCAAGGCCCAGGCAGAGCAGAACCACGTCCGCCTTGGTAGCCAGCGCGGCGGCCTCAGCCTTCTTGGCGGCATCGGGCTTGCCCTGCCGGTCAAAGCCGGTGGCAAAGCCAACGCTGTTCAAGCCGCTTTCCTTGAGACATTCGAGGAAGGTGTCCACCTTGATGGAGTTGACCGCGCTGGAGCCTGCGCCCTGATAGCGAGGTGTCTCGGCAAAGTCACCGATAACGGCCACGCGGGCACCGGCGGCCAGCGGCAGCAGGCCTTCCTCGTTCTTGAGCAGGACGGTGCTCTCTGCGGCAGCGCGGCGGGCCAGCGCATGGTGGGCGTCGGCGTCAAACTCACGGCTGTGATTTTCCACAGCGGCGTGGGTGTCAAAAACCAACGTCAGCAGCTCATCCAGACGGGCGTCAACGTCCGCCTCGGTGATTTTGCCGGTCTCCACGGCCTTCAGCAGCTCGCGGACGGCATCCCCGCCGGGGGCGGGCATTTCCAGCGTAGAGCCGTTCTTTACGCCCAGCGCATGGTCATTGCTGCCGCCCCAGTCGGTGACAACCGCGCCGTCGAAGCCCCAGTTCCTGCGCAGGATGTTCTGCAAAAGGTGGGCGTTCTCGTTGGCGTAGGTGCCGTTGACGAGGTTGTAGCTGGACATGATGGTCTTGGGGTGCGCCTCTTTGACAACAATCTCAAAGCCGGTCAGGTACAGCTCGCGCAGGCTGCGCTCGTCCACCACGGAGTCGGACGCCATACGGCGCAGCTCCTGGCTGTTGACGGCGAAATGCTTGGGGCAGGCGGAGATACCCTCGGACTGGATGCCGCGCACATAGCCTGCGGCCATCTTGCCGGAGAGGTAGGGGTCCTCGGAGAAATACTCAAAGTTGCGGCCGCAAAGCGGGCTGCGCTTGGTGTTTAGGCCGGGGCCCAGCAGGACGGAGACCTCCTGTGCGGCGGCCTCCTCCCCCATTGCCTGACCGACCTGCTCGCCGAGGGCAGGGTCCCAGCTGCAGGCCACGGTGGCTGCTGTGGGGAAACAGGTTGCGGGTACGCTGGGGTTCAGCCCCAGATGGTCCGCAGCCCCGGCCTGCTTGCGCACACCGTTGGGGCCGTCGGACAGGGTGATGGAAGGAATACCCGCCTTTTTATACCCCCGGGTGGTAAAGACCGTCTCGCCGGAGAGCAGTGCGCATTTTTGTTCAAGGTTCAGTTGTTGGATGATTTCTGCGTTTTTCAAGGGTAGGCACTCCTTTTTTATTAGGCAATACCGCGCAATTTCAAGTCACGGTCATGCACTTGCATTGTGCGGTATTGCGGGGGTTATTTTTATGCGTTCTTGTTTTCGGCTCTGGCGGCCTTGGCGGCCTTGTACAGCTTGACATCACGGACAATGCCGCGGATCGCCAGTGCAAACAGTGCCACGGCAACAAGGTCGATCAGAGCAACAAGGTGACGCCAGCCGAGCACAGCGGGCTTAAAGTCGTGGCGCAGCGCGGCGGTATCGCCGATGCTCTCGGCATAGTCACGGTTGGTCACACGGACATGCAGGTACATGTAAAGGGTCTCCTTGGCGGCACGGCGCAGGGCCTGCAGATAGCTGTTGGAGCCGGTCTCAAAGGCCATCTTGCCGCCGATGAAGCCAGCCATCCACAGGCTGCCGCCTGCGCGCAGGGCTTGGTCGCCGTTCATATAGCTGTGATGGTCGCAGTAGTCGGTAATCACAGCGCCGTCAAAGCCCCACTCGTCACGCAGGATGCCGGTCAGCAGCGCCTCGCTGCCGCCAGCCCAAACAGCGCCGATACGGTTGTAGCTGCTCATCAGGCCGACAGCGTCATAGTCCTCGACGAGCATCTGGAAGGGACGCAGATAGATCTCACGCAGAGCCTGCTCGGTCATCCACGTGTAGACAGAATCACGGTAGATGCCGCTTTCACCGTCATTGCAGATAAAGTGCTTGACGTAGGTGTAGACACCAGCGTCATTGGCGCCCTGCACGGTGTTGCCGCAGATGACGCCGGACAGCAGGCTGTCCTCGGAATAATACTCGTAGTTACGGCCGTTGAAGGGGCTGCGGTGCATATTGGTGGCAGGCGCATACCAGCCGGTATAGCCGTTCTGCAAAGCCTGCGTGCCGATGGTGCGGCCCTCCTCCTGGGCCAGTTCGCCGTTCCACGTCTGGGCCAGCGTGCTAGAGCTCGGGAAGCCGGTGCCAGCGCCCATACCGGTGAAGCCGCCAATCTGGGAGGGGCCGTCAGCGTCCTTGCTCTTGGTCTTGCCGACGCTCTTGAGCTCGGCCAGACCGCCGTAGGCGTTGATGTACATATTTTCCATCTCATTCACGGTCAGCTCATCGAGCAGCGCATCCCACTGCGGGTCATTGAAGTCAGCGCCCAGCTGGAAGCCGAGGTCGGTGGTCTTGCCGTTGTCCTCAATCTTCAGACCGTTCTTTGCGCCGGTGGTGATGGCCTCGTCGGCCTCATTGATGTAGCCGTTCGCCATGTCAGCGGTGTAAAGGTTCAGTGCCTTGACGTTGTCGGTCATAGCGCGGCTGGGGGTGTTGGTCTTGGGGAAGGTGCCCGCAAAGTCAGCGCGGGTCATGTAGGTGATGTTCTGGTTGGAGTCGCTGCCGTCCAGGCTGACGCCGTCAATGGCATCGCTGCCGGTGAACTTGTTGGAAACCGGGTTGCCGGTGACGGTGTCCTCGGCATACTGGACGTTGGCAGGCAGGTTGCAGGTAATGGTTGCGGCGGCGTCATCGTCCACATCGTGGGCATCGTGGCGCACGGTAAAGATGTAATCGCCTGCGTCCAGCTCATAGCCGGTAAAACCGTTGTGGTTGGCATCGTAGGCGTCATAGCTGGCCATATCGGAGACGGGAACGGTCAGGGTAACCTCCTCGCTCTCGCCGGGCTGCAACTCCTTCGTCTTGGCGAACGCGCCCAGCTCCACGCTGGACTTTTCAATCTCGCCTGCAATATAGGGTGCGGTGTAGTAGAGCTGCACAACATCCTTGCCGGCGCGGTCGCCGGTGTTGGTGACGGTGACCTTCACCGTCACATCGCCGTCCTTCGTCAGGGTGGCACCGTTGGCGGAGGCATCGGTCACCTTCCAATCAAAGCTGGTGTAGCTCAGGCCGTAGCCGAAGGGATACTGCACAACGGCGTCATAGCCGGTGCCGTGCTCGTTGGAAACGCCGTCCCAGTAGCCCTCGGCGTCAGCGGTCTCGTACCATTTGTAGCCGATGTAAATGCCCTCGGCGTAATCTACATAGGAGACCTGCTCATAGGCATCGTAGGTATCGAGGTTGCCGCTGACGGTGCCGTCCGCCGGGTACAGACCCTCGGCATCGGCGTAAGCGCCCACGCCCTCCATACCGGCGTTGGCATAACTGGCGGCTGTGGTCAGATCATACGCCCAGGTGTCAGCGGTGCGACCGCTGGGTTCTTTGTCGCCCCACAGCACGGCGGGGATGGCGGTTGCGCCCTCGGAGCCGGACAAACCGGCAATCAGGCAGGCATCCACGCCGGGGATGGTCTCAATCTGGCCCAGCTCCATAACGTTGGTGGAGTTGATGAGCACTACCACATGGGCGTAGTTGGCACCGACGTAGGTCAGCAGATTTTCTTCCTCGGTGGTCAGCTCCAGCATCGTGCGGGTGTCGTCCACCACAATGTCGCCGCCTTTTTCAGTGCGCTTGTACTGCTGCTTGGTGGCGTCGTTGCTCTCGCCTGCCAGACGGCCAATCACGACGATGGCCGTATCGGAGAAGTTCTTGGCGTTGTCGAGCATCGACTGGGTGTAGTAGGTGGTGTTGCTGATGTCAGGCTCGTACAGGCGGCCGGATTGCTCGGGACGGCTCTTCAGCGTTTTGGCGTATTCACGCCCGGGCTGGAAGTCCTTGTACATATCGGTCAGCTCGGTGTTGTACTCAATGCCGTAAGCGGTCAGGGCGGCCAGCAGATCGGTGTTGACGGCGTTCACGCCGCCGGAGCCGGAGCCGCCGCCCAGCCATGCGGTGGATGCCCAGCCGAACACGTTGACCTTTTTGGTGTCGGCGGCCAGCGGCAAGGTGTTTTCGTTGTTCTGCACCAGAACCGTGCCCTCGGCCTCAACCTCTGCGGCGAGGGCCTCGGCCTTTACTTTGGTGTCTGCAATTTCTGCGTCAGAATAGTGACCGCTTGGCGCGCCGAAAAAGCTGTCAATCACGGTTGCCAATGTGGACAAAACATAGGTGCTGATCAGAACCGCGGCCAACAAAATCACGGACAGCACCAGCCCAATCCCATGCAATATGGGATGCGGCTTGCGAACCTTAGGTTGCTTTGTCATTTGCTTCTTTCTCCTCTTACTTGCTTTTTCCTCTCATAACACTTACAAGCCGGTACCATGCTTTTGTGTTGATTCTATTGTAGCAGAGAAATGCGCCAATGACTCATTTTTTGCATAATCTGTTGTTTTTGAAGCATAACTTGCAAAAAAGCCAAAATGCACAGGCGTTTTCCTGCGCATTTTGGCTAAGTTTTATAGGTTTGTATTGTGCAAGTTGCTGTTTTTACGCTTTGTTGGCCTTGGCAGCAGCCTTGGCTTCCAGTTTTGCCAGCTTACGCTTGCTCGGCTTCCAGACGCGGAAGATACGGTAGGCAAAGAACACCAGCAGCAGCGTGCAGAGGATGTTGACCACCGTGCGCACAACCGTGGCAATCTGCGGGCCGTCCTTGTAGACGCTGCCCGGCATAGCGTGGTTCATTGCCTTGGTATTGGCCGTGGTGTACAGCACATGGTGCAGTGCCTCACGGGCGTAATGGTAGGTTTCCGGGTCGTTGGCGTCGTAATTATCCCAGCGGGCCGCGGACGTATCATAGGTCAGCTTCATATCGGCGCCTGCCTCAATCATCTGCTGGCCGAGCATAAATACGCCCGTGTTCGCGTTATCGGTGATGACTGCGCCGTTGAAGCCCCACTCGGTGCGCAGGATGCCGGTAATCAGCGCATAGCTGCCGCCGGTCCAGGTTGCACCGATGCGGTTGAAGGCCGTCATAACGCCCATAGCTGCAGGAATCGTGGTTTCTGCGTTCTGATAGCTGCCGTCCGCCTGCTTCTCGACATAGTTCAGCGTGATATCGTCCAGCTTCATGCACATCTCGAAGGGCTTCAGGTAAATTTCGCGGGCAGACTGCTCATTCAGCCAGGTTGCTGCACCGTACTGGCCTTCACGGTCGCCGCGGTGGTTTTCCTGGTCATTGAAGGCGAAATGCTTGATGTAGGCATACAGCCCCTTGGTGGCAGCACCATATACCTCCTTGGAGGCTACCGTGCCGGACAGGAACGGATCTTCGGAATAATACTCGCCGTTACGGCCGCTGAACGGCGTGCGGTGAATGTTCATAGAGGGCGCATACCAGCCGTCGCAGCCGCCGATAACCGCCTCATTGCCAATCATCGTGCCGTATTCCAGTGCCAGGTCCTGGTTCCAGGTCTGTGCCAGCGTCATCATATTGGGGAACATAGCGCCGGTACCGCCGTAAATCAGGCCGCTGGCAGTATCTGCATCAATCACAAAGGGCTTGCCGACGCTGTCGATGGCCGGCACGCCGTAGCCGGAGCAGGTAATGATGTTATAGTAGTCCTCTGCCGTCAGCTGGTCGAGCAGGTCATTCCACATCGGGTCGTCATAGCTCTTGCCGCGCAGGTCAATCAGGCTCAGACCATTCTTGGCGCCGTAGGTAATGGTATCGCTGTAGGTGTCCCCTACCGTCGGGTTGCCGGAATCTGCAGAATCCAGCTGCGCCACCAGCGCAGCATCCGCAGTCTTTTTGTACTGATAGGAAGCCGGGTTGCCGTCTGCATCGGTGCCGTTGATTTCGTTGCCCCAGGTGCTGATGACGTCACTGGGCTCGCCGTCCGGCTTGGGGAAGGTCCCGGTCCAGTCGCTGCGGGTCAGGTAAACAGCATCGCCCTTGGCAGCGTCCAACTGGTTGGTGATGGCCGCGCCCGTGCGGCTGTCCGTTGCGTAGGTCGTGGTATCGGTCTCGGTATTGGCGGGGGTGTACACAGCCGTGAAGGCGGCATCGCCGTCCGCTGTCATGCCATCGGCTGCGGTCTTGCCCTTGGCAGCCAGCACATTGTTGACAGCCTCATGGGCGTCCTTGGCTGCGGTGATGTAGTAATCCCCTGCATCCAGAATGTACGTCTTTGCGCCGTTGGCGTCATACGCCTTGAGCTGATCCTTGGTGAACGTGACGCTCACGGTCTCACTGGCGCCGGGGGCAAGCTCTGCGGTTTTGCCGTAGCCAACCAGCTCCACGGCGGGCTTCTCCACGCCGTTTGTCTTGTCATAGTCGGTGTAGGGGCTCTGCACATACACCTCCACAACGTCCTTGCCGGAAACGTCGCCGGTGTTCGTCACCGTAACCTGTGCGGTGCAGGTATCGCCGCTCCAATCAGCCTTGAAGTCACTCCAGTCAAAGCTGGTGTAGCTCAGGCCGTAGCCGAAGGGATAGATGACCTCCTTGGCATAGTCGTAATCGCCCGCGTTGCCCTGGCCGAGAACGGTGTCCTCGTAGCGGGTTTCATAGTAGCGATAGCCGACGTAGATGCCTTCCTCGTAGGTGACATAGTTGTACTTGGTGATATTGCCGTTCTCATCATAGTAGGCATAGTCGCCAAAGTTCTGTGCGGCCGGGGATGCGGAGGCATCGGCGGCAAAGGTGTCCACCGTGCGGCCGCTGGGGCTGACCTTGCCGGCCAGAATGTCTGCCATGCTGGCACCAATCGTGGGGGCATACAGCACAGACTTGATGTTGGGATAGTCTGCCAGCCAGTCCAGCTCCAGCGCTGCGTTAGAGTTGATAATCAGCACGGTATTATCATAGTTGTCGTTCAGGTATTGCAGGATTTCACGCTCGGTGGTGTCCGGCTCCAGATAGCTGCGAACCTTATCCTCCTGCGTGTCTGCGTGGTTGTACATGGAGCGCGGCATATCGCGGCCCTCGCCTGCCACACGCTTCAGCACATAGACCGGGGTCGTGCCCTGCACGCTGTCCAGCAGGCCGCTCTCGCCCTGCAGAACGGACAGCGGGCACTCATTGATGCGGAAGTCCTCGGCATCGCCGAAGCTGATGGAGCCGCTGGCCAGACCGTAGCCTGCACCGGCACCCGCGCTGTAGAAGTTCCATAGTGTCTCATTCACATTCAACCCGTGGGAGGCAAGTGCCGTGTTCAGCGGAGTGCCGCCGCCCATCAAACCGGCACCTGCATTCTGGTTGCTGTTGGCAGAGAACAGGCTGACGGTCGTACCCTCTGCCAGGGGCAGGCCGCCGTCATTTTTCAGCAGGACAACGCCCTCGCTGTTGATGCGGTCGGTCAGGTCGGCTTCCGCAGCGCCGATATTGTCTGCCGTGTAATCAGACGTGTTGTAGTCAAGGTTCAGGCCATCCGTCTGCACCTTGCTGTTATCCCACGACTTCTTGTAGCCCAGCATGGCATTGACCATGCGGGCATACCCGGGCAGGATTACGTTGGCCGCAAACAGCAGAACCGCCATGACAACTGCCAGAACGCCCAGAATAGCGGTGTGCAGTACATGGCCCACGATTTGCAGCGGGGTCAGTTTTTTCTTTTGCATTTGCTTTTTCCTCCTTGCATTCTAAGGCACTGCGCAATCAGTGTCCTTTCGTTGCAGATTCTATTATAATCATTTTTTCCGGAAAAGTTGCTTTTTTGCACAATCTGTTGTTTTTGAAGCATAACTTGCAAAAAAGCCAAAATGCGCAGGCGTTTTCCTGCGCATTTTGGCTAAGTTTTATAGGTTTGTGTTGTGCAAGTTGCTGTTTTTACGCTTTGTTGGCCTTGGCAGCCTTCTTTGCGGCGCGCTTGGCCTTGCGCTCTGCCTTCTTGGCAAGATAGCGCTTGCTGGCCCACAGCGCACGCACCGCCTTGAAGCCGAAGAACCACATCACCGCCACAAAGACCACCAACGCCACGTAGGTATACTGCCATGCCGGGATGATGTTCTTGACCGTGGTATCGGCATCCACACCGTTCATTGCGTTGGAGTTGGCCACCGCGTACAGATAGCGGTGCGCGGCCGTGCGGGCGTTCTGCATAACCGTTGCAGTCAGTTCGCTGTCATTGAGCGCCCACATATTGTAGGCCGTGTTCAGCCACAGGTCATTGCCCGCAGCCAGACCCTCGCGGATGTCGCAGTAATCAAAGCTGTTGAAGGAGGTCTGGTCAGTAATGACAAAGCCCTTGTAGCCCCACTCACCGCGCAGGATGTTGGTCATAATACCTTCATGGCCACCAATCCAGCGGCAGCCGATGCGGTTCATACCACTCATAATACCCACAGCGCCGCCATCCACAATGCTCATCTCAAAGGGCTTCAGATACAGCTGGCGGGCGGCCTGTTCATTGACGAACATCGCACCGCCGATACGGTTGGTCTCCTGGTCATTGAAGGCGAAATGCTTGATGGTGACAATGCCGCCCTTGCTCTGGAAGGCGGCAGTCTCCGCTGCGCCGAACACGCCGGAAAGCAGCGGGTCCTCGGCATAATACTCAAAGTTACGGCCGCTGTTGGCTGCACGGTGGATGTTCATAGCCGGGGCATACCAGACCTGCACCCCGCTGGAGAGACTGTCCTCGCCCACCAGCTTGCCGCGGCGGGACGCCAGCTCCACATTGTAGGTCGAAGCCAGCACCACCGCAGGCTCATACGCCATGCAGTGCAGATTGCCGCCCGCCAGCGTGCTGGAAATGCCTGCGGGGCCATCCTTATGTACCGTGCCGGGCGCGCCGATGCTCTCGACCGCCATCGTACCATAGCCTGCATGGCGAATCAGATTGTAGGTGTCCTTCTTGCTCATCTGGCTCAGCAGCGTTTCCCAGCGGGCATCGTCATAGTCCGCGCCAATCAGGTCGCACAGCTTCAAGTTGCCCGCCTCATCAAAGGCCGGCATTTCGGCGCTTTCATCCTCCGGGCGGGTAATTTCCAGCGCAGTCAGCACGGCTTCCGGGGCCTCCCAGCTGCCATTCTGGTAGGTGGTCGGCCAGGTGCCGCTCCAGTCGCTGCGGCTCAGATAGGTAAAGTCAGCGTCATAGGTTGCAATGTCTGCATCGGCAAGCTGCGCGGTGACGGCTGCACCAGTTTCCGCCGTTGCAAAGGTTCTGGTATCGGTCTGCGCCTGATTATAGAGCGCGGTCATCGCCGCATTGCCGTCCACCTCTGCGCCCTTGGCGGCCAGAATGTTCTTGGCAGCCTCGTGGGCGTTGGAGGCAGCCGTCAGGTAGTAGTCCCCTGCCTCCAGAATGTAGGTGCCCGCGCCGTAGGCGTCAAAGACCTTCAGGGCGCTCTTGTCCACATCAATCTTGACGGTCTGGCTTTCGCCGGGCTGCAGGATATCCGTCTTGGCAAAGCCGACCAGCTCCACCGCCGGTTTTTCAATGCGGTTGGTGCGGTCATACTCGGTATATGGGTTCTGCAGATACGCCTGCACAACCTCCTTGCCCGCGGCCTTGCCGGTGTTCGTGACGGTAACGTTCAGCGCAAAGCCGTCCGCCGTTTCGGTCATCTTGTAATCCGACCAGCTGAAGTCCGTATAGCTCAGGCCGTAGCCGAAGGGGTACACCACCTGTGCATCGTAGTCAAAATCCCCCGCATTGCCTTGTGCCAGAACGGCATCCTCATAGCGGGTCTCATAGTAGCGGTAGCCGACATAGACGCCCTCGGCGTAGACAATATACTTGTTGCCGGCAAACACATCGCTGTTTGTGATGGTGTAGTCGCCCAGATTCGCAGCGGCCGGGGCAGAGGATGCGTCAGCCGCCCAGGTGTCCACCAAGTGGCCGCTGGGGTTCACCGTGCCGTTCAGTGCTTCGCCGATGGCATAGGCACCCTCCTGCCCCAGTGCGCCCACCCAAAGCACAGCGTCAATGTCGTATCGGCTGAGTTCCGTCATATTGATGGGGTTGGTCACGTTCAGCAGCAGAATCACCTTGTCAAAGCGTTCGGTTGCCATCTGAATCAGGTTGCGCTCCTCCTGTGTGAAGGAGAGGTACTCTGTCGGCAAATCCACGCTTTCACTGCCGCTGCGGCCAATCACCACGATTGCAGCATCATTGTACTGCGCCATGCTGTCAAATTCAGCCTGCGTGTAGGCGCTCTGCGGGGCCTCGTTGGCTGCAAAGCGGCCCTGCCCGGTAATGCTGGGCACTTCCTTTTTATAGGAGGCACCCGCGCCGGTGGTGTAAAAGTCCCACAGCACCGGGTTGACGGTAAAGCCTGCGGCCTCCATAGCCTGCCGCAGGTTGGGCGCAGTGGAGGTGTCCACGCTGCCCGCGCCTGCGCCGCCATAGACAAGGTCGGCTGCGCTTTCGCCCATAAGGGTCACGCTTGCGCCCTTGGCCAGCGGTAGAGCATCTCCATTATTGCGCAGAAGAACCATACCCTCCTGCTCAATTTCGCGGCAGAGCTGGGCCGAAGCCTCCTGCACCGCCGCGGCGGAGGAATAGTCACTGGTGAAATACTGCGGATTGCTGCCGCCGCTTTTGGCGGTGGTCGGCATTGCTACGGCCATACTGATCATAGCCGAATAGTTGTTGGACAGCGGAATGGCAATCAGGCAGGCAGCCCCCAGCAGCGCAAAGATAAGCGCCAGCAGAACCGCCAATACCCGCCGCACAACGCAGAGGAACGTTTTCATACTTTTTTCTCCTTCTTTTTCGGCCTCGCCGAATTTTGCTTCTTTATTATAGCGTTTTTTTACAGAAAAAACGCAAAAAATACATAAATTGTCGGTTTTGCTTCACAATCTGTCGATTCCGTCGGAGTATGTCAATTTTTATTGGTCATTTTGCTAGTTTTCCGTCTTGCCTGTTTGTGCAATCTGCGCCATCAAAAAAACTCCGGAGCTATCTCCGGAGTTTTTTCACAGTTCATTCTTTTGCGGCAGCAGTACCCGCAGGGTGAACCACTCGTTCTCCCAGTGCAGGGTCACGGTGCCGCCGTGGGTCTCGGCGGCGGCGCGGACGCTTTTTAGGTCATAGCCGCCGTGGCTGCTCTGGCGCGGCAGACCGTCCGGCCCCAGCTCCACCGGCTGGGCGCAGTAGTTTTCAAACCGCAGCATCACAAAGCCGTTCTGGGCGTAGACGGCCACGCGAATCAGCCGCTTTTCGGGGTCCTGCTCGGTCAGCACACTCTCGGTGGCATTGTCCAGCGCCGTGCCGACGATGGTGCATATCTCCCCAGTTGTCAAAAAATTCAGCAGCGCGCCGTCTGCCACGCAGGTCAGGTTGATGCCGTGCTGCTGGCAGTACATACTTTTGGCGGTAAGCAGGGTGTCCAGCACCGGGTTGCCGGTCTTGTTCTCGGCCTCATAGCGGTGGATGTCGCCTTCCATCTCGGCCAGTGCGGCGTCCTGCTTGACCTTGTCGCGCTCGGCACGAATGGCCGCAATCTGCATTTTCAGCTCATGGTAGCGGCGGTTAATCAGGCGGATGTTCTCTTTGCTCTGCTTGTATTGCTCATACTGGCGGTGCAGGACGTTATCCATCGCCGCCAGCAGTGCGCCGCAGCCCGCCGTAATGCCCCAGTACACCGGCTTTGCGGTGCGGGACGGCGCGGCTTGCGCGTAGAGCACCGCGCCCAGAATTTCCGCCAACGCGGTGTAAAGCCGCGGAATATCCGGCAGAATCATGCGCCGCCACCCCCGATATAATCCGCCAGCGCGGCCAGAAACGCCTTGCGCTTGGGGCGGCTGATCTGCAGCTCATGCGGGCCAACCTGCACTGTGTTCTGCTGCACGCCGGACACGTGCGCCAGATTGACCAGATAGCCGCTGTTGCAGCGGACGAAGGCGCTGTTTTCCAGCTTTTCCTCCCACGTTTTCAGGGTGCCGGGGGCGGAAAAATCTCCGTTTTCCGTATAGAAGTTGATGCGGTGGCCATCGCTCTCGATGTAGTAGACCTCGGCGGCGTCCACGCGGCGCATACCGCCGTCCACCGGCACGGCCAGATACTGCCGCGCCCGCCGGGTCAGCTGGCCAACGGCCTTTTGCAGCTGCTGCGAGAACGCAAAGTACGGCACCGGCTTGAGCACATAGTCCAGCGCCCCCACCGCGTATCCCTTGATGGCGTACTGCGCCATATTGGTAATGAAAATCAGCTGCACCTCGCTGTCCATAGCGCGGATACGGCGGGCCGTCTCCATACCGTCCAGCTGCGGCATCTCCACATCCAAAAAAATAATGTCATAGACAGGCCGGTATTCTTCCAGAATTTCCAGTCCATCGGTGAACATCGTCACCTCAAACAGCGTGCCATACTGCCGTGTGCAGCGCTGCACATAGCCTGCCAGCTGTTCGCGGACCGCTGCCTCGTCCTCGACGATTGCAACGCGGATCATGCCAGCTCTGCCTCACAGCGGTCAAGCACGGCGGCGATAACCTGATCCATATCGTAGTATTTGTACTCGCCCAGGCGGCCGCCGAAGATAACCTTCGGCTCGACCTCGGCCAGCTTCTTGTATTCAGCGTACAAGGCGCCGTTCTTGGCATCGTTGACCGGATAGTACGGCTCATCGCCGGGCTTCCACTCGGAGGAGTACTCGCGGCTGATGATGGTCTTGGGCAGGTCGTTGCCGTTCTCGTCCTTGCCGAACTCGAACCACTTGTGCTCGATGATACGGGTCCACGGCGTCTCGCGGTCGGTGTAGTTGACCGCAGCATTGCCCTGAAAGCTGGGCTTGTCGAGGAGCTCATTCTCAAACCGGACGGAGCGGTACTCCAACGTGCCGAGTTTGTAGTCAAAATAAGCGTCAATCGGGCCGGTGTAGACGATTTTGTCAGCCAGTGCATCCAGTGCAGCCTTGTTTTCCAGATAGTCAGTGTTCAGGCGCACTTCAATGCCGTCCAGCAGGTTGGCAATCATCTTGGTGTAGCCGCCGATGGGGATGCCCTGATACAGCGCGTTGAAATAGTTGTTGTCAAAGGTCAGGCGCACAGGCAATCGCTTGATGATGAAGGCGGGCAGATCCTTGCAATCGCGGCCCCACTGCTTCTCGGTGTAGCCCTTGATGAGCTTCTCATAGATGTCGCGGCCCACAAGGGAGATGGCCTGTTCTTCCAAGTTCTTCGCCTCGCCGGTGATTTCTTTGCGCTGCTCCTCAATTTTGGCGGCAGCTTCCTCCGGCGTGACCACACCCCACATCTTATTAAAAGTATACATATTGAAGGGCAGCGAGTAGAGCTCGCCCTTGTAGTTGGCAACCGGCGAGTTGGTAAAGCGGTTGAACTCCGCAAACTGGGTGATATAATTCCAGACTTTTTTGTTGTTGGTATGGAAGATATGTGCGCCGTACTTGTGGACGTTGATACCCTCGATGTTCTCGGTGTAGATATTGCCCGCAATGTTGGGGCGCTTATCAATCACCAGCACGCTCTTGCCGTGTGCCTTTGCCTCATGCGCAAAGATAGCGCCGTACAGGCCGGAGCCGACTACCAGATAATCATACATATCGCTGTTCTCCTATATTTCAATTTGCTGTGCAGATAGTTTGAAATCAGTATACCACGATTTGTATGAAAAGTCCATGTTGCGGCACCATTTTTATCCCCTTGTCCCATAATCAGCGCATTGGAACCACCCCCTAAAGTGAATCCAAAAAAGAAATCGCTGCAGTCGGAATCGCATCGTCTGGCGGTGAGCTGGGAACAGCGTTGGTTATGTTGACTGCCTGCAGCTCTTCCCGCACCACCTTGCGGATGCTTTTCTCCAGCCTATTTGTCTGTTCTGCCGTAAGGATGCTCTGTACCAGAAACTCTTTGCGTTTGGCTGGCGGCATCTGCTGCAGCAACGCCCACGCGCGGCGGTGTTGCGGTTCATTGAGGTTCGGGCGGAAAACATATTGCGGTCGTTTCATACCTCGGTATTGTACCAACAAACCGCCATTGAGGAATAGGAGAGCTTATTTTGACAGTCCTCTCCCCTTCTGATATAATTTGCTCTTGATTGT
>OGZR01000385.1_pt1 | contig 21111 bp, 22 predicted proteins | sample 1576851 | NCBI WGS metagenome assembly OGZR01 (sample SAMEA3541492, study PRJEB24748) | human gut metagenome | biome: human gut; feature: human-associated habitat; material: faeces | place: China | collected 2012
GCAGAAGTTCGTCTCTATGAGAATATCGTAGATGAGGAAAAAGGTGTATACAACAAGGAAGACGGTTCACTGAACGTAAATCCGAATTCTCTGACTAAAGTTACTGCTTATGTAGAGCCTGCACTGATGGAAGCAAAAGGCTATGACAGCTTCCAGTTTGTAAGAACAGGATTCTTCTGCGCAGATATTCATGACTCTAAGGAGGGAGCACCGGTATTTAACCGTATCGTATCTCTTAAGAGCTCATTTAAACTGCCGAAAGCATAATGCAATAAAAGATAAAGAAACAGCCAGGCGATTATTCGTCTGGCTGTTTGCAACATATAGTATAATTACGCTGTAATGCTTTGGTGATATAAAATTCCATATGATTAAAAATATCAGCTAGTGTGCCGACAAGTTGATTCATTCCTCAGATTCAGCTGCTGCCTCAATAGCTTCTTCGAAGTCTTTTGGATCGTCGGCATCTTCTTCCTCAGCATCTTTGATTTCAACTTCTGTGGCTGCTTCAGGAGCTTCTTCTGAATTTTCTGAATCAGATTCAGCTGCTACTTCGTCAGCTTTGTCTTCAGCACTGTCATTCTCTGCCTGCTCACCTGTATGTTCCCAGGACTGGAAATCTTCGGCAGGTTCCTGATCTTCCTTAGCAGTTTCCTTTTCATCAGTCAGATCGAAATCATCAAAGTCATCTTCAAAATCAAAATCCTCTTTACAGGATCCTTTTTTGGCAATAAGGGCAGCTACAGCACCGGCAGCAGCTGCTGTAAGGGCACCTATTGCAACATATCCCCAGTATTTATTAATTTTAGCCATGATAATCATAAACTCCTTTCTGATATTCTCCTATTTCTGCGAATATGAAACAGATTAGTGATTGGTTATTCATATTTTAATACGTTTTGCATAAAAAGAAAAGCAAAACTTTTTCTGAAAGCAGTTGCATAGCAAAAAGATACAAGGTATACTATGACAGGAAAGAAGAGGTTATTATGAGAAAAATTATTTTGGCATCTGCTTCACCCAGACGAAAAGAACTGTTGGAACGGGCTGGCGTGGATTTTGAAGTGCTGCCTGCATCAGGTGATGAGAATCGTATCTCAGACAATCCGGGAGAGGCAGTAAAACAGCTGGCTTCGGATAAAGCTGCTTCTGTTATCCGCACTATGAAAGATAGTGCCGACGGAACAATTGTGATCGGATCTGACACAGTGGTAGTGTTTGAGAATGCGATCCTTGGCAAACCTCATGATACAGAGGATGCAGTGAATACATTAAAGAAACTTCAGGCAAATACTCATCAGGTATATACCGGCGTTTCTGTATGGGAAAAGAAAGAAAAAGTCTGGACAGAACATACTTTTTATGAAAGTACAGATGTGACGTTTTATCCGGTTTCAGATGAGGAGATCAGAGAGTATGTTGCTACAGGAGAGCCTATGGATAAGGCTGGAAGCTATGGCATCCAGGGACTTTTCGGAATTTATGTAAAGGGGATCAACGGAGATTACAATAATGTGGTAGGACTCCCGGTTGCCAGATTATTTTATGAAATGAAGAAATCAGGAATTAACTTAAGAGGATGACAAAAGATGATTAAGGCATGTATATTTGATTTGGATGGAACACTGGCTGATACGCTGGATTCCATGGCTTATGTGACTAATATTATTATGGAAAAATTCGGGTTAAAAACACTTCCGGTGGATAATTTCAGATATTACAGCGGAGAAGGGGCAAATATGCTGATTCGCCGCGCACTTAAGGATGCGGGGGATCCGGAACTTGCGCATTATGATGAGGGACAGAAGCTTTACCGGGAAATGTTTGAAGCAGATCCGATGTATAAAGTAGTTCCCTATAAGGGAATGCCGGAAACCTTAAAGAAATTGAAGGAACATGGAGTGAAGCTGGCAGTTTGTTCAAATAAACCTCATCCTGCAGCTGTGAAAGTAATTGCGCAGCTTTTTGATGGGGAATTTGATATGGTAGTTGGTCAGAGTGAAGCAATCCGCAGGAAACCGGCACCTGATGGTCCGCTTATGGTTGCGGAAAAATTTGGTGTAAAACCGGAAGAATGTATGTATGTGGGAGATACAAGTACAGATATGAAGACCGGTAAAGCAGCAGGAATGTATACAGTAGGTGCGCTATGGGGCTTTCGTGACCGAAAAGAACTGAATGAGAATGGAGCAGATTTTGTCGCTGAGAAACCGACAGATCTGGTAAAAATTTGCGAGGAACAAGGAAATGATTAAGTTGGTTGCAAGTGATCTGGATGGGACGTTACTTTTACATAAGGCACAGTCTCTGCCTGAAGAAATTTTTTCGCTGATCAGGCAGTTAGAGGAACTGGGGATTATGTTTGTAGCAGCCAGTGGAAGGCAATATCCGAATATGACAAAGCTGTTTGCGCCTGTTGCTTCAGAGATTTCCTATATTTCGGAGAATGGTGCACTGGCAGTGGATCATGGAGAGGTACTGTATCAGGATTCTTTTGACAGAAAGCTGGCAGGGGAGATTATTTCTGCAATCCTGGAAAAGAAGGATGCCGAGTTTACCTGTTCTGCAAAGGATTACCACTACCTGATGCCGAAGACAAAGAGATTTCATGACCATATGTTATATGAAGTAAAAAATGAATGCAGATTTGTAAACAGCATGGAAGAGATGACGGCTCCTATCATGAAGCTGGCTGTGTTTGAACCGGCCGGCCTTACAGAAGAATCTGTGAAATACTGGATGGACAGATTTGGAAAAGAATGTGTTGTTGTCACTTCGGGAAATGAGTGGATTGATTTTATTCCTTTTGGAACAAACAAGGCAAAAGGAATCAGAGAATATCAGAAAAGATATCATATTTCGCCGGAAGAATGTATTGCGTTCGGAGACGAATATAATGATATAGAGATGCTTAAAGCGGTAAAATATGGCTTTGCCATGGAGCATTCCAAGGAGGGGGTACGGGCAGCTACGTCCTATATGACAAAACAGGTTGAACCGGTCCTTGAGAAGCTGATCCGGGCAAAGGGAAAGATTGAGGAGGTTATTTAAATTGTTTACAGAAGAATGTATTAATACGTTTCTTGAAAATCAGGAGCAGCTTTTTCCACAGGCGGTAGCAGAATCATATGAAGCAGCGGAAGCATTCCTTGAGGATTGCATGGCGCAGGTTGTGGATTCTATTGAAGAAGTGAGAGAATATCTGGAAGAAGCAGGCGCTGATGTGGAAGGAATGTCAGATGAAGAACTGGAAGATGCAAGTGAAGTATTTGCTCTGCCGGATGGAAAATATCTGATAGTAGAAGGATAAAAACTGTTCGGTCAAATTATGGATATCACGTGATATATTGGAGAAATAACTGTAAAACACAGTTCGGTCCCTGAATATTGGAGAAAATTGAACTCTGATACTCAGGAGCTGAAGTTGTTTTAAGTGAGAAAATACAGATTACATTTCCGGAAAATGTGATGCTATAATGCTTTTATACAGAGAAAAAACGATGTTGTGGTCTGTGATGGGAATGAAAAGGGCAGACAGACACAGAAGCATCACAGAACTGTAATTATTCAGTACCTTCAGAGTGGCTGCTGAATAATTACAAATCTTATTATAAATGAAAAGGAGGACTACAGATGGAGAGAAAGAGATTTCTTGCAGTTGTAATGACTGTGATGATGGTTATTTCAATGATTCCATCCATGGTTTTTGCGGCAGCTCCGTCAGGAGAATTGGGCGGTAAGCTTAAGATTAAGGGACTGGCAGCTGTAGGCGTAGTAGTGAGTGCAGATTATGCAAAGGTTACACCGGAAGAGGTTACGGATGAAGATTTTACTTTTTCCTGGTCAAGACAGACCGGGGAGAAGGAGTTAACACAGGTAGGTACTGAGAAGACCTATACGATCACTCAGGATGATCTGGGATGCAGACTGGTGCTTGATCTGACCCCTGTAGATGGAAGCGGACTGACAGGTACTCTTACTGCAAAGACGTTAGAGGTAGCTGCAACTGAAGAAGAGGCGAAAGCAGTGGAACAGGAAGCAGAGGATGCACAGCAGACAGAAACGGCAGATGGAACAGAGAATGCACAGCTGGAAGAAACGGCAGATGGAACAGAGGATGCACAGCTGGAAGAAACAGCAGATAATGCAGAAGGCAGTCAGGATTCTGAAAATCAGGATGTAGATAGAACAGAAGATGTACAGCAGAATGCAGGGAATGAACAGGAAGATGGATCTCAGAACACAGAAGGTCAGCCGGAGGAAACAACAGAAGGTACTGATGATTCCCAGATGAAAATTTATACAGAAGATCAGCTGCAGGTGGATGAGAACGGAAATGTGCAGACAGATGGATCAGAGAAAGATGGACAGGCAGCAGGTGAAGATGATAAAGATAAAAAGACTTACGAAGCGACTGCCACTGTAGAGGACAGCGAAGATCAGATCTGTGATTTTGGAACAGTAAAGAGTGATTTTGAGGATGTGGAAGCACAGTATGTGCAGATTACGAACACCGGAAATGAGAGCTTGAATTTTCAGGAGATCAGTCCGGAACATTTTATGGTTCAGGATATTACAGAACCGCTGAGTGCAGGTGAATCTGTAAGCGTATGGATACAGCCGAGAGAAGGACTGGAACCGGGTGAATATGATGATATGATCACATACCGGACGGAAGAAGGTATTGAGGTTTCTTTTGAAGCGAAGATTGCAGTTGAAGGTGAGGATGATTCATCAGATGACGAAGATCTGAAGCCTTCGGATGAGCCTTCTGCAGAACCGACAGAGACGCCGGATGACAGCGAGGCTCCATCGGCAGGTGACAATGCAGATGCATCTCTTGAGGCACAGTCTCTTGAGGTAAATACAGGAAGTCTTAATTTCAGCGATATCGAAGAAAATTATACACAGGCCAATGAGACACTGTCCGTAACCGTAACAAATACAGGGGATGGAACTGTCACTTTAAAGATACCGAAATCAGATTATTTTGAGGTGATGAACGAAGATGGAAGTGAAGCTGTATCAGGAATACAGATTGCAAAAGGTGATTCTCTTATGTTCATGGTACAGCCAAAAACCGGTCTGACGAAGGGTGATTACAGTGATACCCTGATATTTGAAAGTGAAGAGGATTCGGAAGTGGCAGCGCAGGTAACTGCGGAAGTATCTGTAAAAGAGGCAGAACAGGAACAGATCACAGCAGTTCAGGCAGATCCGGAATCTTTCAGTTATGATGATCTGAAGGAAGGTTATGATACTCCTGAAGCGACGACCATTACACTTACCAATACAGGAAATACAACTGTTTCGCTGATGCAGCCATATGCAGAGTATTTTGATATTGGGGAACTTTCGGCATCAGTGCTGGAGCCGGGAGATTCTGCTGCATTTACAGCAGTACCGGTGACCGGTCTGAAAGTCGGCAATTATCTGGACAGTATTCAGATAGCCCAGACCAGTTCGGAAGGACAGGAAGATGTATTAACAACGATCAAAGCTTCTGCGACTGTTTCGGAAGTGAAAAAGATTTATAAATTATCCGTAACACCGGAAGAACTGAATTTTGGAAAAGCAAAAGAAGGATATAGTGAGGCACCGGAAGCGCAGAAAGTTACAGTGACGAATAAGGGGAATACAAATGTAACTTTAAATGCACCGTCAGGTAAAAACTTTAAAATTGGGAAACTTTCAGCCACAGAGCTTGCACCGAGGGAGAGCTGTACATTTAAAATCCGCCCGAAGGAGGGTTTAAAGGCCGGCTCCTATACAGAGTCAGTTGTGATTGATAATGAACAGCAGATCAGTGCAGAAGTGAAAGTTCAGTTTACGGTTAAAGCTGCCCGCAAGGCGAAAATTGCAGATCCGGCAGATAATAAGATTACAGGAATCAGTTCAGATGGATACACAACACAGTCAAAGATTACATTTACAGCAGTCGGAGCGGGTATGGACAATGAAAGTCCGGGAAAGGGAGATGTCCGCTATGTACCGTATAACTGGAAAGTGATCAATACAAATAGCTGGAGCAGTGCACCTTATACTGCTGCATTTGGAATTACGAAGGCCGGAACCTACACATTGACAGTTACATTTGACCGTCAGAAGTATAATGGAAGTGAATGGGAGAATACAGGGGAGCAGGATACTAAACAGGTGAATTTCAGTATTACACAGGCGCAGACTGTAACTGCAACTCCGACTCCGCAGCCGAATGGAGCAAGTGCGAAAACAGCGGTAAAGACAGGAGATACGACTAATATCACACCGTTTGTGATTATTCTGGCGATTGCAGCAGGATGTATTGTGGGAGTTGTGGTATACAAAAGACGAAAGAAATAAGAGTTATCTGAAGAAAAAATACAGGGGAATATGTAAAATATAAAATTATTAGCACTCATTTTTGGTGAGTGCTAATTTTTTCTTGACTTTTGGAATAAATGGTATTACTATATCTTTCAGAGAAGCAACTTACAGGAGTCAAAAGCTATTTCAAAGGATAAACAGGAGAGGATAGTTTTGGCTCCGGAGGCAGAGCAGATAAGAATGCAGTATATTGACAGATAAAGTTGCGGCAAATGATTAAAAACAAAAAGGAGTGTGGACAGCATGGCTGTAAAACATGGAAATTTATCAATTAACAGTGAAAATATTTTCCCAATCATCAAGAAATGGTTATATTCCGATCATGATATTTTTGTAAGAGAGCTGGTCTCCAACGGATGCGATGCGATCACTAAACTGAAAAAACTGGAAGTAATGGGAGAATATACTTTTCCGGAAGGATACAAACCGGAGATTCAGGTAATTGTTAATCCTGATGAGAAAACTCTGAAATTCATCGATAATGGTATTGGCATGACTGCTGATGAAGTAGAGAAATACATTACCCAGATTGCTTTTTCAGGTGCAACTCAGTTTCTTGAGAAATATAAAGACAAAACTACAGATGATCAGATGATTGGTCATTTTGGACTTGGTTTCTATTCTGCATTTATGGTAGCAGATGAAGTGCATATTGATACACTTTCCTATACAGAAGGTGCACAGCCTGTACACTGGTCCTGCGATGGCGGAACAGAATATGATATCCAGGAAGGTAACAAGAATACGATTGGTACAGAAATCACCCTGTTCCTGAATGAAGACTGCCTGGAATTTGCAAATGAATACCGTATGCGTGAGATTCTTGAGAAATACTGTTCCTTCATGCCGGTTCATATTTACCTTTCCAAAGCAAATGCACCTCAGGAATATGAGACAATTGATGAATCTGAGTTAAGAGACGATGATGTAGTTGTTGAACATATTCATGAGGAAGCAAAGACAGAAGAAAAAGAAAATGATAAAGGTGAAAAGGAAGTTGTTGAAATTTCTCCTGCAAAGGATAAAGTAAAGATCAATAAACGTCCGGTTTCTATCAGTGATATTAATCCGCTCTGGATGAAGCATCCAAATGAATGTACAGATGATGAATACAAGGAATTTTACCGCAAGGTATTTATGGATTATAAGGAACCGTTATTCTGGATACATCTGAATATGGATTATCCGTTTAATTTAAAAGGTATCCTGTACTTCCCGAAGATCAATACAGAGTATGATTCCATTGAAGGAACGATCAAACTTTATAACAATCAGGTATTTATCGCAGATAATATCAAGGAAGTAATTCCTGAATTCCTGCTTCTTCTGAAAGGTGTGATCGATTGTCCGGATCTTCCATTGAACGTGTCACGAAGCGCATTGCAGAATGACGGATTTGTACAGAAGATTTCTGAATACATTTCCAAAAAAGTGGCAGATAAGCTTACCGGAATGTGCAAGACTGACAGAGAATCTTATGAGAAATACTGGGATGATATCAGCCCGTTTATTAAATATGGCTGTATTAAAGATACTAAGTTTGCAGAAAAAATGGGAGATTATGTACTCTTTAAGAATCTTGATGGCAAATATCTCACATTAAAGGACTGCATTGAAGAGAATAAAAAAGAAACAGAAGAAACTGAGGCTCAGACAGAAGAAAAGAAAGAAGATGCAGCAGAGTCTGAAAACAAAGACACTGCGGAAGCGAAAGAACCTGAGAAGACAGTAATTTTCTATGTAACTGATGAAGTTCAGCAGAGTCAGTATATCAATATGTTTAAGGAAGCAGGAAAAGATGCAGTTATCCTGAAGCATAATATTGACAGTGCATTTATTTCCAGTCTTGAGCAGAAACATCAGGAAGTACAGTTTAAGCGTATTGATGCTGATCTGACCGAAGAAATGAAGGGTGAGGGTACTGCAGATGAAGAAACTGTCAAAGCACTGACAGAACTTTTCCGCAAGAGCCTTAATAAAGATAAACTGGAAGTACATGTTGAGAATCTGAAAAATGAAAATGTATCAGCAATGATGACTCTTTCCGAAGAGAGCCGCCGTATGCAGGATATGATGAAGATGTATAATATGTATGGAATGGATCCGAATATGTTTGGCGGACAGGAAACACTGGTTCTGAATGCGAATCATCCATTGGTTAAATATCTGGCAGAGAATCAGGAATCTGACAAGGCTCCGCTTATCTGTGAACAGTTGTATGACCTTGCGATGATGAGCCATAAACAGCTTTCACCGGACGAAATGACCAGATTTGTTCAGAGAAGCAATGAAATTTTGCTGATGATTGCAAAATAAGATAGAAAGCAGGCAATTTGCCGGCAGATCAATGAGAGGACAGATACGCCTGTCAGAATAGCAGAATATCAAATAAGGAGCAGAGAATAATTTTTGCTCCTTATTTTTGTGGAAAACAATCACATTGGTATTGACAAATGTCTTATGAATTCCTATTATTAAGTTGCCGATATTTTAATGAATATGCCGAATCCGCAGAAAATATAACGGGTTACAGAGAATAGTGACTGCAATGGTGCTTCCGGGCAGCCAATATCGTGACTTTCATTTACTTATAGAGAAATGTGTGTAAATAAATGAGATATCCAAATCTGTAAAAACACAGATTATGGAAGTTACAGGAGGAACGATGTATGAGTGCAGTTTATGGAGTTATTAGAAAATTGGGTGCAACATCAAAGTATAAAGGATATTATTATGTTGTGGATGCAGTAGAAATGGCACAGAAAATTTATGAGCGACCGGTAAAAGTCACCAAAGATATTTATCCGGTCATTGCAAGAAAATATAAATCAACGCCGTCTAATGTAGAACACAACATAAGAACACTGGTAAACTTATGTTGGATGAATCATAAGGATACACTGGAAGAAATGGCAGGATGTACAATGGCAGATAAACCGACGAACAGTGAGTTTATAGATATTCTGGTCTATTATCTGCGTTATTCGGATAAAGACTGATAACAGAATCTACTCATAATTTCTCACAGGGAATGTGATGACTGGAGAGAAAAACAGTCATGGAATCATCCCAGAGATGTTCCAGACGTTTATCCGGACTGAATGAAGTATAAGAAACACCTGTTGTACATAAAAGGGACTGGTTCTTGTACCGGATATTCAGATAAAAGCTTTGCACAGGAATATCTGCAATATGCCGTTCATTTTTTAACAACGACTGTGTCTGATCATGAGAAAGTTCAAATACAATCCTGAAATTCAAAGGTGTGCGTCTGCCGCGTATGATAGAAAAACAATAAGGTTTTACATCATGCCAGAGGGAATATTCTGTGGAATTCTCCTCAAAAGCAGCCTTTGTGTCAGTATCAAAGAAATCGTAATGAAGTTTTCCGTTTATGGTAAAAGTGTTGAAGGTTGTCACAGATGCCTCGACAAGAGAAAAACGGTCAAATACCTCACCGATCAGGAGTTTATTCATAAAATCTTTTACATCAGTAATTTTTAAAGCAAGCATACAACACCTCTCTGATAACATGATTTACAGCTGTTCAGAATTAAAAAAATACTTCTGGATTGCTGCATATTTCTGAACATATTTTGTGGATCAGGCAGCGCTTCCTGCACTTTGCGGGAAGCGTCTTTTTATTATAAAGCACTTTTGAAAAAAAGAACAGTGTTTTTATTAAAAAGTCTTTTCAAACGTAAAGCGGTGTGATAAGATATATCTGGTATTGAATACTACATATAATGGAAAAGAGGACGATATAATTGAGATATAAGATTATCATAGATAGTTGTGGAGAACTTTTGGACGAATGGAAGAAAGATGAATGTTTTGAATCCATTCCACTGACTCTGATGGTAGGATCTGAACAGATCATAGATGATGAAACATTTGATCAGGCAGAGTTTATTGATAAAGTGGCAGCCTGCCCGGAATGTCCGAAATCAGCCTGCCCGTCACCTGAGAGATATATGAGAGCATATGACTGCGAGGCTGAGCATATTTATGCAGTGACTTTGTCTTCTGAGCTGAGTGGTTCCTATAACAGTGCGTTGCTTGGCAGAGATCTTATTATGGAAGACCATCCGGATAAAAAAATACATGTGTTTAATTCACGTTCCGCATCCATCGGGGAAAGCCTGATCGGAATGAAGATACAGGAATGTGAAGAAGCAGGGATGAGTTTTGAAGAAGTTGTTTCAACTGTGGAACATTATATTGAAGGACAGCATACATTTTTTATACTTGAGAATCTTGATACTTTGAGAAAGAACGGTCGTCTGAGCAAAGTGAAAGCGTTAGTGGCCAGTGCATTGAAAATCAAACCGGTCATGGGTTCTACGGATGATGGAAATATCTGCCAGCTGGATCAGGCAAGAGGCATGAATCGTGCTCTGATCAAGCTTGTAGAGCAGGTAATCGAGAAAACCCCGGACAGTGCGGAGAAGGTTCTTGCCATCAGTCACTGCAATTGTCCGGCAAGAGCACAGGTGCTCAAAGAGGCTTTTGAAGAGAGAATGAAACTTGCAAAGATCGTAGTCCTTGATACAGCGGGTGTAAGTTCTATGTATGCAAATGACGGCGGAGTGATCGTTGCAGTATAAACTAATTGTTTTCTTTTGCAGTAAAGTGTGCTATAATCAGAAAATACGAAATATTGATGCAAAGGAGATCTATCATGAGCCAGAAGAAAGTCGATGCTTATAAGGCCAGAAAAGGACTGCATAACAAAACAGACAGAAAAGAAAAAGTACTTTTTGGACTGGAAATGTTTGCCTGGGCATTCATTTGTGTTGTGATTGTTGCATGGATTGGTTATTCTGCATATGTAAAAGTGACAGGAGCCAAAGAGAATGTGGTTCAGAATACAGTAATGGATACTACTGCACTTGACAATTACATTTCGAATCTGTCAACAGATGCATCCGATGGTACAGACAGCACTGATGCAGATACAGCGGAGGAAGAAGATACAACAGCTTCCACTGATACAGACAGTGAAGATGCTGATGCAGCAGACACAACCGCAGATGATTCTGAAACGGAAACCGCAGATAAATCTGAAGAAGCAGATGATACAAATGTAGCAGACGATAAAGCAGCAGAAACAGCAGATTCAACAACGGATGCAGACAGCGCAGATGCTAAATAGAAATTGAATCTCTGATGGATTCACAGAAGAAAAGCAAAAAAAAATCCCCGGATGATCCGGGGATTTTTTGAGGTTTAATCCGTATAGAAAAGTGCGGAATTCAATCCTCTCGCGTTAACAAAAATTATAAATTATAATTTTGTAACGTTTGCAGCCTGCATACCACGAGCGCCTTCTGTTAAGTCGTATGTTACAGCCTGTCCTTCTTCAAGGGATTTGAATCCTTCACCATTGATAGCGGAGAAATGTACAAATACGTCTGCACCGTCTTCACCAGTGATAAATCCGTAACCTTTTTCTGCGTTGAACCATTTTACAGTTCCCTTGTTCATGTTGTTACCTCCATAAAAAATAAAAAAATTATATAGTTTCTGGCAAATAAAAAAATCACCAGATTTTACAGATTATATACTGTTATATAATCTCTAAAAACCAGTGACTATACATTAAATAATCCAGATATGAACTGATTATATCTCCCGCATTTTGAATTGTCAAGCAAAAAAGACTGCACATCAGTAAAAAAAGGCTTTATAAAAGAAGAAGTTTCGTGTATTATGTATATCAGAAAGTTATTGTCAAACGACAACGAAGGGAGAGAATTGCATGGGTATTCTGATTCAGGGAGGACGTATCGTAGATGCGGCTACTGACACTGATAAAAAAGGCGATATTTATCTGGAAGATGGCGTGATCACCGAGATCGGTGAGAAACTTAAAATAAAAGATAAAAGCGACAGAGTAATAGATGCGAAGGGATGTCTGGTAATGCCGGGACTGATCGATCTTCACGTTCATTTCAGAGATCCGGGACAGACACAGAAAGAGGATATAGAGACAGGTTCCCGGGCTGCTGCAAGAGGTGGTGTGACAACGGTTGTTGCAATGCCGAATACAACACCGGTAATTGACAGTCCGGATCGTGTAAATTATGTGCATAATAAGGCAAAACAGCTTGCCGGCATTCATGTGCTCCAGGCAGGTGCCATTACGCAGGGGGAGAAGGGACAGGAACTTTCTGATATCGAAGGAATGGTAAAAGCGGGATCTGAAGACGGCAAATCTGTTATGAATACCAGACTTTGCAAAGAAGCTATGGAAGTAGCAGAGAAATTCAATGTTCCGATCTTTGCTCACTGTGAGGATATTGATCTGCGCGGTGATGGATGTATGAATGAGGATGAGAATGCGCGGAGACTTGGTCTGCCAGGTATCTGCAATGCAGTTGAGGATGTGATCGCAGCGAGAGATATTCTTCTTGCCAGAGAGACAGGGGCAAAACTGCATCTGTGCCATTGTTCCACAGAAGGTGTTGCGAAGATGATGGAGATTGTGAAGGAAGAGGGATTGGACAATATCACAGCAGAGGTTTGCCCGCATCATTTTATCCTCACTTCCGATGATATTAAATGTGATGATCCAAACTATAAGATGAACCCTCCTCTTCGTACGAAGAAAGATGTAGATGCACTGATCCGAGGACTGAAGGATGGTTCCTTTAAAGTAATCAGTACAGATCATGCACCTCATGCAGTGCCGGAGAAGACAGGCTCTATCCGGAATGCGGCTTTTGGCATTGTGGGAATTGAGACAAGCTTTGCATTGTCTTATACTGCACTTGTAGAAACTGGAATTCTTACAATCTCACAGCTTATTGAGAAAATGAGCTGGAACCCAGCACAGATTCTGGGAAGTGACAGAGGTACACTTCAGAAGGGACATCCGGCAGACATTGTCATTGCAGACATTGATCACGAATATAAAATAGATAAAAATGAATTTGCTTCCAAAGGACGCAACACACCATTTGACGGATGGAAAGTAAAGGGAAAAATTCTCTATACAATCTGTGATGGAAAAGTTGTATACCAGAATGCATAAAAATACCATATCAATATTCAGGAGGAAAGACTCATGATCAACAAACTTATTGAAAACATTAAAAAAACAAACGCTCCTATCGTAGTAGGACTGGATCCGATGCTCAACTATATCCCGCAGCATATTCAGAAGAAAGCTTTTTCTGAACTGGGGGAAACATTAGAGGGAGCAGCAGAAGCTATCTGGCAGTATAATAAAGGAATCGTTGATGCGATCAGCGATCTGATCCCTGCAGTGAAACCACAGATCGCAATGTATGAGCAGTTTGGTATTCCGGGCTTAATGGCATATAAGAACACCATTGATTATTGCAAAGAAAAAGGTCTGGTAGTTATTGGAGATATCAAACGAGGTGACATTGGTTCCACATCTGCTGCATATGCAGTCGGACATCTGGGTAAAGTTCAGGTGGGAAGTAACAGAATCGCAGGTTTTGACGAAGATTTTGCGACAATCAATCCATATATGGGATCTGACAGTGTCAACCCGTTTATCGATGTATGTAAAGAAGAGAACAAAGGGCTTTTTGTACTCGTAAAAACATCCAATCCGTCCAGCGGAGAGTTTCAGGACAGAATCATTGACGGACGTCCGCTTTATGAGTGGGTTGGAGAAAAGGTTGCCCAGTGGGGAGAATCACATATGGGAAATGAATACAGCTATGTAGGTGCTGTAGTAGGTGCAACCTATCCGGAAATGGGAAAAACTCTCCGTAAGATCATGCCGAAAACCTTCATCCTGGTACCGGGATATGGTGCACAGGGCGGAAAAGGTGCCGATCTTGTTCATTTCTTTAATGAAGACGGACTTGGTGCAATCGTCAATTCCTCCAGAGGAATCATTGCAGCTTACAAACAGGAAAAATATGCTTCCTTTGGTGAATTAAATTATGCAGATGCATCCCGCCAGGCGGTAAAAGATATGATCGAAGACATCAGTACTGCTTTAAACAATCGCTAGGAGGCATGAAATGAGCGAAAAGACAAGAGAAATCTGCACTGTTGTAAGTCAGGAGAGCATTGGTGCAGGCATTTACAGTATGTGGATCCAGACTGACAGAATCGCAGCAGATGCGAAACCAGGACAGTTTGTATCTCTTTATACAAATGATAAATCCAAAATTCTTCCCAGACCGATCAGTCTTTGTGAGATTGACAAAGAAAATGGCCGTCTTCATCTGGTTTACAGAGTGACCGGACAGGGAACCGGAACCGATGAATTTTCACAGATGAAAGCCGGAGATACCATTCCGGTACTGGGACCTCTGGGAAATGGTTTTCCTGTAGAGAAGGCTGAGGGGAAAAAAGTTTTCCTTATGGGTGGTGGAATCGGTGTTCCTCCGATCCTGGAACTTGCAAAGCAGATGAAATGTGAGAAAAAACAGATCATTGCAGGATACAGGGACTGTCATACGTTCCTCAGAGAGGAATTTGAGGCGGCGGGAACACTTTATATTGCCACAGAGGATGGCAGTGTGGGAACAAAAGGCAATGTTATGGATGCTATCAGAGAGAATGCTCTGGAAGCGGACGTGATCTATGCCTGCGGACCAACTCCGATGCTTCGTGCAATCAAGAAATATGCCGAAGAAAATGGGATTGAATGTTATATTTCCCTGGAGGAACGTATGGCATGCGGAATCGGTGCCTGCCTTGCCTGTGTGTGCAAATCCAGAGAAAAAGATGCACATAGCAATGTGAATAATAAGAGAATCTGCAAGGATGGCCCGGTATTTCTTTCTACGGAGGTGGAAATCTGATGGATATGAGTGTAAATATTGCCGGCGTAGAGTGGAAAAATCCGGTAACAGTGGCATCCGGAACCTTTGGTTCAGGAGCAGAATTTGCTGATTATGTAGATATTAATAAGCTGGGAGCAGTGACAACCAAGGGCGTAGCCAATGTCCCGTGGGTCGGAAATCCGACTCCGCGTGTGGCTGAAGTTTACGGAGGCATGATGAATGCGATTGGTCTGCAGAATCCTGGTATCGATCTTTTCTGTGAGAGGGATATTCCTTTTTTGAAACAGTATGATACAAAGATCATTGTAAATGTATGCGGTCATGCGCCGGAAGAATATCTGGCAGTGGTGGAACGTTTGGCAGATCAGCCAATTGATATGATGGAGATTAATATTTCCTGCCCGAATGTAAACGCAGGATTCCTTGCATTTGGTCAGGATGCACATCATGTAGAGGAACTTACCGCTCAGATCAAAAAGATTGCAAAACAGCCTGTGATCATGAAGTTAACACCGAATGTCACAGATATCACAGAGATTGCAAAAGGTGCGGAAGCAGGCGGTGCAGATGCGGTATCCCTGATCAATACACTGACAGGAATGAAGATTGATATCAACAGGAAGACTTTTGCGCTTGCAAATAAAACCGGTGGTGTTTCCGGACCGATCGTGAAACCGATTGCTGTCCGTATGGTTTATCAGGTTGCACAGGCAGTCAATATCCCGATCATCGGAATGGGCGGAATTTCCTGCGCAGAGGATGCAATTGAGTTTATTCTTGCAGGAGCCAGCGCAGTATCTGTGGGTACTGCAAATTTCCACAATCCGGCAGTGACACTGGATGTGATCGATGGAATTGAAGCGTACATGAAGAAGAATGGATTCAATTCCGTAAAAGAGATGGTTGGTATTGTAAAATAAAACAGATACAGGAGGCATAACATAAGATGGAACAGTATAAACAGGAATTTATTGAATTTATGGTAGACAGTGAAGTTCTGAAATTCGGAGAATTCACCCTTAAAAGCGGAAGAAAGTCCCCGTTTTTTATGAATGCAGGCGGATATGTGACAGGTTCTCAGTTAAAGAAACTGGGTGAGTACTACGCACATGCCATTCATGATAAATATGGCGATGATTTCGATGTGCTTTTCGGACCTGCATATAAGGGAATCCCGTTAAGTGTTGTAACTGCAATTGCATTCAGCGAATTATATGGAAAAGAAATCCGCTACTGTTCAGACCGTAAGGAAGAAAAAGACCATGGTGCAGATAAGGGAAGCTTCCTCGGAAGTAAATTAAAAGACGGCGATCGTGTAGTGATGATCGAAGATGTAACAACATCAGGTAAATCCATGGAAGAGACAGTACCGAAGGTAAAAGGTGCGGCTGATGTGGAAATCGTCGGTCTTATGGTTTCTCTGGACCGCATGGAAGTCGGAAAAGGCGGCGTGAAGTGTGCCCTTGACGAAGTCCATGACCTTTATGGGTTTGAAACAAATGCGATTGTTACAATGAGAGAGGTCATTGAACATCTTTATAATAAAGAATATAAAGGAAAAGTAATCATTGACGATACATTGAAAGCCGCAATCGACGCATATTATGAGCAGTACGGTGCAAAATAAGCAAATACAGGTAACAGCGATTTATAAATAAGATATCATGATCTGCGAAAGCAGATCATGATACTGATGAGGACGATTATGAACGAAAAAATTTATAAAACCATGTCTTCCACAGGAGCCTGCAGTCTGACAGTCGGGATCATTGTACTGGCAACGGGAATCGTAACAGGGATCATGATGATCGTAAACGGTGCAAGACTGCTGAAAAAGAAATCAGAGATATTGATATAAAAGGCTTCAGAAACAGGAGAAAACATTGAAAAAAGAAACGAAGCATATCATACGGACACTGGGAACCATTTTGTTTATCCTGTATGTTCTGGCACTGATTTATTTTCTGTTCTTTTCAGAAGAATACGGAAGAGCAGCAATGGAAGAAAGACAGTACAGATATAATCTGATACCGTTTGTTGAGATAAGGCGTTTCTGGGTATACAGAAAACAGCTTGGACTTATGGCGGTAGTTACAAATCTTTTTGGAAATGTAATTGGTTTTCTTCCATTTGGATTTATACTGCCGGTTATTCTGGACAAAATGAGAAGCGGATGGCTGATCGTACTGGCAGGATTTGGGCTTAGTGTTACGGTAGAGGTCATCCAGCTTATTACAAAGGTTGGGTGCTTTGACGTAGATGATATGATATTGAATACAGCAGGGGCGGCTCTTGGATATCTGCTTTTTTTTATCTGCGATCACCTGAGGAGAAAAATTTATGGCAAAAAGATATAGATATGCGTTTGCAAAGAAAAGAGAGGCACAGCAGGGAAAACTGTCAGCAGTGCTGGCGGCTGTTTCACTGGTTTTATTTGTGACTGCAGTTTTGCTGGCATTTTTTTTGCAGGGACAATACGGATATATTGTAGGCGGGATCAGTCTTTGCGCAATGCTTCTGTCTGTATATGGATTTGCGATGGGACTGAAAAGCTTTTCAGAAGAAAACCGGACACACAAAGCAGGTATGATCGGCTCTATTGCAAACGGAATCATAATGATCGGATGGCTGGGAATCTTTCTGATGGGAATTTCCGGCTGATTAACAGGGAAGTCTGATAGAAAAAGGAGAAATATAGTTTGGACGAATGGGTTATGGAACGGTATGAACTGGCGAAAGAAAGAATCGCTCAGATACCGGACGAGAAAATGGCAGAAGAACCGTACTGCGATTTTTTTACAAAGGAAGCAATGTTTTTACAGCAGGTGATTCATGTGATGGACCATGGAATTGCGGGGAAAAATCTTGAAGAACTTCAGGAACAGAATCATGAATTATATCAGGATATTCTGCCCGAAAATTATGAAAATTCTTATGGAAATCCTGCATATGCACAGAAAATGCTGGGAGAATACGGAAAAGTATTTACCTTTCTTTATACAGAGCTTCATGGCACGATTGCTTATGCGTTTGAAAAAAAAGCATGGGATCTTACGGTTGTACTTGAATTGTTTCTGGAAATCTATTCTGCATTTACGCAGGAAGAAATTCCTGCTGAGAAACAGGTGAAAGAAATTCTCGTTTCCTATGTGAATGACTACTGCCAGGATATGGTGGAAAATCGGATCAGAGAGGCGATTGATCCTGAGAATAATTTTGTGGTTGAAATGATCATGGATTCTGATCTGAGCGATCTGAGTTATCTGTATCAGTCCGGCGAATATGTATCGGAAAATGAACTGAAAACAGCAGAATTTATGAATTCACTTTCCCAGAGGGAAATTGATGAGATGGCACGTACTTATACAGAAGGCTATCGGATGGGATTCATCACAGGAAGAAAAGATATTACAAAGAAGAAAACGGTTAACATACGTTATCACCTTGGCTTTGAGCGTATGGTAAAAGCGGCTGTTCTTCAGTTCCGGGAGATGGGGCTGCAGACGGTTATTTACCGCCATGCACTTCATGCGGTGAACAGACGGAATCAGTTCAGAAATGGATTTACAGGAGGAATTGCAAATCCGCAGTTTGATTATGACCACAGACAGGACAGTGCGCTGTTTCTGGATCCGGATTTTGTAAAGCGTAAACTTCGTGCCATGCAGACTTCTTATGATGAATATGCAGATCTGGCAGATGTACATGGCGGACCGGCTGTGATTGAGACATTTGGAGAGAAGCCGTTTTCACCGGTAAGTAAACCGGAAAGCTGGGCGTTTACAGAAGCACAGCAGAAGCTTCAGCTGGAACTGGACAATGAATCCGGTCAAATCACAAATCGTTATATCAAAGGTGAGGAAAGAAGTTTTACGATCATTGCTTATCCGATACCTGAGATCGGAGAGGATTTTCCGGAAATTTTCCGCGAGATCGTAAAGATCAATACATTGGATTATAAGAAATATCAGAAGATCCAGCAGACGATCATTGACACTCTTGACACCTGTGAATGGGTAGAAATCAAGGGAAAGGGAGAGAATGAGACAGATCTGCTCATTCATCTTCATACATTAACAGATGCGAAAACACAGACAAATTTTGAGAACTGTGTGGCAGATGTAAATATTCCTCTGGGTGAAGTATTTACTTCACCGGTGCTTGCAGGAACAGGCGGAATGCTTCATGTTTCAAAAGTATATCTTAATGGACTGCAGTTTTGTGACCTGAAGCTTGTGTTTGACTGCGGACAGGTGATCGATTACAGCTGTTCTAACTTTGAGACAGAGGAAGAGAACCGTAAATATATTGAAGATAATATTCTGTTCCATCATCCGAAACTTGCAATGGGAGAATTTGCGATCGGAACTAATACAACAGCTTATGTGGCAGCGCAGAAATATAATATCGCAGACAAACTTCCGATTCTGATCGCGGAGAAAATGGGACCGCATTTTGCAGTTGGTGATACCTGTTACAGCTGGTCAGAAGATACTCCGGTCTATAATCCGGATGGTAAAGAGATTATCGCAAGGGACAATGAGATTTCCGAGATGCGAAAAGAAGACGTCAGCCTTGCTTATTATGGATGTCACACAGATATTACGATTCCATATGACGAACTGGGAAGCATCCGTACGATTGATGATGAGGGGGATATGATCTCTATTATTGAAGATGGAAGATTTGTCCTTCCGGGTACGGAAGCTCTGAACGAGCCGTTTGGGGAATAATGGCATTTTCCCATTAATTCCGAAATACAAAAAAATTTATTAGTTCGTTAAAATATTTCTTTGCATTAATTTTATTGACAGAAAAAGGGAATCTTAGTAGAATCTACGGTTAGAGAGGGTTTTGATAAAATCTTTTCTGACCGTACTTTTTTTATCAATAAAATAAAAACAAAGTCCCGGACAGATAAAATCTGGTCTGTCTGAGAATACTTGAGAAGAAAAGGAGAATAATCATGGCAAAAGTAGGAATTGTGATGGGCAGCGACTCAGATATGCCGATCATGAGCAAAGCAGCAGACATTCTGGAGAAACTGGGAATTGATTACGAGATGACGATCATTTCCGCACACCGTATGCCTGATGTGTTTTTTGACTGGGCAAAGGCGGCCGAAGGAAAGGGGATCAAAGTGATCATCGCAGGAGCAGGAATGGCAGCACATCTGCCAGGAATGTGTGCGGCAATATTCCCTATGCCAGTTATTGGTATTCCAATGCACACAACTTCTTTAGGTGGTAGAGATTCGTTATATTCAATAGTACAGATGCCAACAGGAATTCCTGTTGCAACAGTTGCTATTAATGGTGGTGCTAATGCAGGTATTCTTGCAGCTAAGATTCTTGCGACATCAGATGAACAGCTTCTTGAAAGGCTTAAGAATTATACTAAGGAATTAAAGGAAAGTGTTCAGGCTAAAGATGCAAGACTTCAGGAAGTAGGATACAAGAATTACTCAAAGTAATTAAAATATCAGATTGTCGTTAAATTATAAAATGATGCTTATAAAGCATATATAGTTATTCGCAGATAAGCTGCGTAAGAATGGAGGATTACAATGGATTACAAGAATGCTGGTGTTGATATTGAGGCAGGTTATAAATCAGTTGAATTAATGAAAGAGCATGTAAAGAAAACTATGCGCGAAGAAGTACTTGGCGGTCTTGGTGGATTTTCCGGTGCATTTTCTCTTGCAAAGATTAAAGAAATGGAAGAGCCGGTTCTTCTTTCAGGAACAGACGGATGTGGAACAAAGGTCAAACTTGCCATGATCATGGATAAGCACGATACCATTGGAATCGATGCAGTAGCTATGTGTGTGAATGATATTGCATGTGCAGGCGGCGAGCCGTTATTCTTCTTAGACTATATTGCATGTGGAAAAAATTATCCGGAGAAGATCGCATCTATCGTAAAAGGTGTGGCAGAAGGATGCCTGCAGTCAGAAGCAGCTCTGATC
>OGZR01000388.1_pt1 | contig 21088 bp, 16 predicted proteins | sample 1576851 | NCBI WGS metagenome assembly OGZR01 (sample SAMEA3541492, study PRJEB24748) | human gut metagenome | biome: human gut; feature: human-associated habitat; material: faeces | place: China | collected 2012
GCCCGCGGCATGATCACACGCTACGGCATGAGCGAGGAGTTTGACATGGTCGCGCTCGAGACGGTCACGAACCAGTACCTCGGCGGCGACGCCTCCCTCGCCTGCTCTGCTGAGACACAGACGCGGATCGACCATCAGGTCGTCGCGCTCGTGAAAAAAGAGCATGCCAAGGCCGTCGGCATCCTCACGGAAAACCGCGCCAAGCTCGACGAGCTGGCCAAGTATCTCTACGAGAAGGAGACCATTACCGGCGAGGAGTTCATGGCCATTCTCAACCGCACCTGACGGACTGCAATGCGGTCGTGCAGCGATCCTGACCCCCGCGAAAGGAGGACCACCGCAACCGTATGAATGAAAAGCTGAAAGAAAAAGTAAAGGAATCTCTCTCCAGCGTCCTGCCGATCACGCTGATCGTGCTGGTGCTGAGCATCACGCTCGTCCCGATGGAGATCGGCACGCTGGCACTGTTCCTGACCGGCGCCGTGCTGCTGATCTTCGGCATGGGCTTTTTCCAGCTCGGCGCCGAAATGTCCATGACCCCGCTTGGCGAAGGTGTCGGCAAGACGCTGGCAAAACGTGAAAAGGTCATTCTGGTCGTGCTCGTGTCGTTCGCGCTCGGTACGATCATTACCATCGCAGAGCCGGATCTGCAGGTGCTGGCAAATCAGGTCGCGTCCATCCCCAACAACGTCCTGATCTGGACAGTCGCCGTCGGCGTAGGCGTCTTTCTGGCGCTGGCCGTGCTGCGCATCTTCTATCGCGCGTCGCTGGCAAAGTGTCTGCTGATCGCGTATGCGCTGCTGTTTGCGCTGACGCTGTTTTCCCCGAAGGATTTTCTCGCCGTCGCGTTTGACGCCGGCGGCGTCACGACGGGGCCGATCACCGTGCCGTTTATCATGGCACTGGGCGTCGGCGTGTCGGCGCTGCGCGCCGCGCAGGGGCACGATGACGACAGCTTCGGTCTGGTCGCGCTGTGCAGCGTCGGGCCGATCCTGATGGTGCTGCTGCTCGGCATCTTCTACCACCCGACGGACGCGGCCTACTCCGCCGTGGAGATCGCGCCGGTCGTCACAACGCGCGACGTGGCGCAGCAGTTCGCCATCGGCCTGCCGGCTTACGCGAAGGAAGTGCTGCTGAGCATCCTGCCGATCGTAGCAGTGTGCGTGCTGTTCCAGCTGCTGACGCACCACTACCGCCGGCGGCAGCTGCTGCGCACCGGCGTCGGCTTTCTGTACACCGTCATCGGTCTGATCCTGTTTCTGACCGGCGTGAACATCGGCTTCACACCCGTGGGCAACCTGCTCGGCTCAGGCCTGGCGGACAGCACGTACCGCTGGGTGCTCATACCGATCGGCGCGCTCATCGGCTACTACATCGTCAAGGCGGAGCCCGCCGTGCAGGTGCTCAACAAGCAGGTTGAGGATGTCACCGGCGGCACGGTGTCGCAGAGCATGATGAACACGGCGCTGTCCATCGGTGTGGCCTGCGCGGTGATGCTGTCAATGGTGCGCGTGCTGACCGGCATCAGCATCTACTGGATCCTTGTGCCGGGCTACGCGCTCGCGCTCATCCTTGCGCGCTATGTCCCGTCCGTGTTCGTGGGCATCGCCTTCGACTCCGGCGGCGTGGCGAGCGGACCCATGACCTCCACCTTCCTGCTGCCGCTGGCCATGGGCGCGTGCACCGCGCTCGGCGGCAACGTCGTCACAGACGCCTTCGGCGTGGTGGCGCTCGTCGCGCTCGCGCCGCCGGTCGCCATTCAGATCATGGGCGTCATTTACGTACATAGAGCCAAAGCCGTGGCCGAGGACAAAACTGACCTGCTGCCCGATGACGGTGTCATCGACCTGGAGGACGAAGAGATATGATACATTCCGAAAACCGACTCGCACCGCGCATGGTGCTCATCATCACGAGCCATGAATACCGCCGCAAGCTCGAGCAGACGTTTCAGAATTTCCGCATCCCGATCTACTACCAGTGTCAGGGACACGGCACGGCGCCGTCGGAAATGCTCGACATCTTCGGGCTGAGCGGCAGCAGCCGCCTGCTCACGATCGGGCTGCTGCCGAAGTTTCTCGTGCGCGACCTGCTTGACGCGCTGCAGCAGCGCATCCCGCTGCATAAGCGCGGCGGCGGCATCGTGCTGACGATCCCGATCACGGGGCTGCAGCGGCCGCTGCTCCAGCTCATGAACGACCAGCTGCGCGAGACCACAGAACAGAAGATCGAAGAAAGGGTGTGTAGCGAAATGTCCGATATGCAAACCGGCGCGGGTTACGCCGCCATCTGGGTCGCGCTCAGCAACGGCTACAGCAGCGACGCCATCGACGCCGCCAGAAGCGCAGGCGCCATGGGCGGCACGATCCTCAAGGGACGCCGCCAGAATTCCGAGCGCATCAGCCGCAAGCTCGGCATCTCCATGCAGGAGGAAGAGGAGTTTGTCGTCATCGTCACGCCGCGCGAGAAAAAGGCCGCCGTCATGAACGCCATCAGCGACGCCTGCGGCCTGCGCACGGATGCGCACGGCATCATCCTCTCGCTGCCGGTGGACGAGGTCATCGGTCTCGAGACCGGCGAGAACACGCTGTAACATTCCTAAATAAGAATCGCAAATGCCGCCTGCGGCTCTTTTCTTTTTCTATTCCCAGCAAGCACTTCATTTTCGAATCCCGCGCACGAGCGCCATGACCGCGCCGTAGAGCACCCCCGCGACCGCCCAGAGGATCCATGTGTCCTGCGGCTGCGCGTCCCACCACGGTCCGAACGTCCAGAGCAGATACGCCGCCGTAACCGTGAGCCAGTAGATGCTGCTGATTGCGCCAACAACACCGTTTTGCCGCTTGCGCGGCCGGACATAGTCGCCCTCTTCGAGCAGCCGGTCCATCGCCGCCTGATACACGCCGCCATAGACAAACAACGCACTGCCAACACCCGCCAGTACGAGCAGCAGACAGACCGCCGCAACATACAGCAGATCCGGCCCGTTCAGACAGACGGCGATAAACAGCGGCACCGCTGACAGGATGCACAGCACCGTGCCCGCGACCTTTCCACGCGTGTGCTCCGGTGCAGCCGCCGCCCGGCGCTCACGCACCATGCCGGTCACACCGTAGGCCGTCTCAAACGGCTCGGTCTCCAGAAAAGCATACGCTTTCACCTGCGCGGCGCACGTGATGAACACCGCCACCGCAGCCGCCACAAGCACCAGCAGCACGCACAGACCGATGCCCGCCGCCGCATTTTCCGAGAGGGCCGCGCCCGGCCGGTCGCTGAGCGCGGCAAGCAAAAGCAGCGCCACCGGCGAGAGCACGCACAGCAGCGTCGCCAGCGCGAGCTTCGGCGCGGCCGCCTGCCGCTGCGCCAGATAGTCCGCCGCCTGCTCCATGGTCACGCGGCGCAGCGGCGCATCCGACTCGGCCGGGGCCGGTTCCGGCTCGCCGAGCTCTTCTTTTAATAAGTAATCGGTCGTGACGCCGAACAGGCGGCTCATCTGCACGACCTTCTGCATATCGGGCACGGACTGCGCGCCCTCCCATTTCGACACCGACTGGCGCGACACGCCCAGCTGCGCCGCCAGCTCCTCCTGCGACCAGCCGGCGCGCTTGCGCAAGGTCATGATCTTCTCTGCCAATAGCATAAGCGGCTTCCTCCCGTATTGTTTTTCCGTTTCCGGCTGAGGACAGGATACCAGATCGGCCGGTTGCGCACCACCAAGGCGACTGTCAAATGTGTCAACCGGCGGTTGCAGGGGTATGATTTCAGCAATTTCAGCATATCGTGCCGCCGCGCAGCTGTCAAGCCGGGCGAAAAATACTTTCAGCCACTGTAAGTGGATTTTCCGCGCCGGGTGTTGTACCATGGCAGCAGAATCCAAAGGAGGTATGTGCAATGGACCCAATTCTCGAAATTGCAGCCCTGAAGAAATATTATGGCAAGGAGCCGAATCTGACACGCGCGCTCGACGGCATCTCGTTTCAGGTCATGCCGGGCGAGTTTCTTGGTATCATGGGCAGCAGCGGCTCGGGCAAATCGACGCTGCTCAACTGCATCGCGACCGTCATCGCGCCGACCGCCGGCGCCGTCGCGCTGCACGGCAAGTGCGTCACGACGCTGCACGGAAAAGCGCTGGCCGACTACCGCGGCAAGGAGATCGGCTACCTGTTTCAGAACTTTGAGCTCATCGATAACCTCACCGGCCGCGAGAATATCCTCCTGCCGCTGTCGCTGCACGGCGCGTCTGAGGCTGAGAGCTGTGCCCGGCTGCAAAAGCTCGCCGATTACCTTGAGGTGACGGACGTGCTCGACAAGTTTCCGGCGCAGATGTCCGGAGGGCAAAAGCAGCGCATCGCAGCGGCGCGCGCACTCATTCTCGACCCCGAGATCGTGCTGGCGGACGAGCCGACCGGCGCGCTCGACTCGAAAAACGCCCGCGCGCTCATGGAAAAGCTCTCCGGCCTGAACGCGGACGCCGGCACGACCATCCTCATGGTCACGCACGACTGTAACGCCGCGAGCTACTGCAAGCGCATCCTCTTCATTCAGGACGGCGTGCTCTTTCACGAGCTGCGGCGCGACGTGCCAGACGAGACGCAGCAGGCATTCTACGGGCGCATTCTGGCCGTGATGGCGCAGCTGGGAGGGGGCAGTGCCAATGTTCTCTGAACTCGCCAAACGCAACAGCCGCCGCAGCCGCCGGGAAAACGGACTGTTTTTCACGTCCCTGCTCATCTCGATCATCGCGTTTTACATCATCCTCTCCCTGTCGCATCAGGACGTGATGGTGTTCCTGCAGCGCATGGAGAGCAACGCCGTGAACCGGCTGCTGACGCTCGTCCCGGTGCTGTACGGGCTGACGCTGTTCATTTTGTTCTTTCTCGTATACTACGCCAACCGCTTTCAACTCGCGCGGCGGCGGCACGAATTCGGCGTATACCTCATGCTGGGCATGCAGCGGCGCAAGCTCTTCGGCATGCTGCTGGCGGAGGATCTGCGCTCGAGTCTCATCGCGCTGGCCATCGGCCTGCCGGCAGCGCTGCTCATTTCGGAGGTCATCAGCCTCGTCACGGCACGGCTCGTCGGGCTCGGCATCGTGGGGCACCGGTTCACGCTGTCCCTGTCCGCCGTCGGGTGGACGGCCGTGGGCTTTCTTGCGATCAAGCTGCTGGCCTCACTCATCCTCAGTGGGAAGATCGTGCGCGAAGAGATCGGCGCGCTGCTCACCGAGACGCCCGAGGGCACGAAAAAGCAGCGCCCCGCCGCCGTCTACGCTGCGGCGCTCGTGCTGGGCATCGCACTGCTCGCCGGTGCATATACGTCTGCCATCCGCGGGTATGCGTGGAGCGGCCTGCGCTACATGGCGGGCACGCTCGCGCTCGGCGTGGCGGGCACACTGCTGCTGTTTTACGGGCTGCGCGTCATCATCGACCGGCTCGCCCGGCGCGGCGGCGCAGGCAGGCTGCGGGTGTTTAACTTCCGGCAGGTCGAGGAGACGGTCATCCACCGCTCGGGGACGCTGGCAATCAGCTCCCTGCTCATCCTTGCGGCGCTGTGCTGCTTCGGCGCGGGCGTTGCGACCGCGCGCTCATCCAGAGCCGAGGCACACACGCTCGACTACACCTTCCCCACCGACAGCAAAAGCGCCGACACCGTGCGCGAAACGCTGACGGCGCACGGGCTCGACAGCGCTTTTTCCGACCTCTTCGAGATGCGCATCGGCCGCGTGCGCACGAGCACGGACTACCAGAACACCGTGAAATTCCCCGCCTTGCAGCGCACCATCGATGCCATGCCCGTCTCCGACGAGCGGCAGCAGCTGCAATACATGCTGGAGGCCGTGGGCTACCCGCACCTCATCGCGCTCAGCGGCTACAACCGTCTGCTGGCCGCGGCCGGTCTGCCGGAGCTGACGCTTGCGGACGATGAGGCCGCCGTCTACTGCGACAGTGAGGTCTCCCTGGCCAGCCGCACGGCGCTGATCAACCGCCTGATCGCAGAGGACTCGGCCATCACGATCGACGGTGCACCGTTTACGCTCGTGGGGCAGGTGCAGTCGGTGAGCGTCGTCACCGACCGGTCGATCACGATGTTGTTCGCGCTCATCGTGCCGGACGCGGCGTTCGAGCACTACACGCAGGGCGACTATGACGTCTACCTCGACGGCGTGCTCGCCCCGTCCATGACGGAGGGCAAGAGCCTCATGAATGCCATCGCGGACATGAACGGGCAGCTCGACCCGCTCGGACTGGAATACGAGAGCTACCTGCAAAACCTCGGCCGGGAGCTGTTTTACATCGTCGCGGCAAGCTACCTGACCATTTATCTGGCGATCATCTTCCTCGTCGTGGCCAACACCATCATCGGCGTGCAGTTTCTCATGGGCCAGCAGAAGGCCGCGCGCCGCTACCGGACGCTCGTGCGCCTCGGCGCAGAGCACGACACGCTCTGCCGCGCAGCAAAGGCACAGATCAACTGGTACTTCGGCCTGCCGGTCGGCGTGGCGGCGGTCAGCAGCCTGTTTGGCGTGCGCGCGCTCTTTTCCGGCATCCTCTCTGCCAGCGCACAGAGCGGCATGACGGAAATGATGATCGCCGCCGGAGCTATGATTTTGCTGCTGTGTGTGGTAGAATGGATCTACATGGCGGCCGTCAAGCGCTCCAGCAGCAAATACCTGCTGACCCTGATGGCGCCGGAACGCGAAGAATAACGCAGAAAGGGGGCGGCGCGATGAAGCACATCGCCGTCGTGGAAGATGAGGCGCTCATGCGCGAGGAACTTGCGGATATGCTGCGCCGCGCAGACTACGCCGTCACGGAGATCACGGACTTTTCCGCCGTGACCGGGCAGCTGCTCGCACTCGCCCCCGATCTGGTGCTGCTGGACCTGAATCTGCCGGAGGTGAGCGGCTTTCAGATCTGCCGCGACATCAAGCGGCGCAGCGCCCTGCCGGTGCTTGTGCTGACCTCACGCGACCAGCTGCGTGACGAGGTGCACGCGCTCGAGCTCGGCGCGGACGAATATCTCACCAAGCCCTATCGAAAGGAGCGGCTGCTGGCGCGCATCGGAAACGTCCTCAAGCGCTATGAGGGGCGGCCGAATCTGCTCGAGGGCGCGGATTTCCTGCTCGACCGGCAGACCTACACGCTCTTCATCCACAACCGGTCCGTCGTCCTGCCGCCGAATCAGGGCAAGCTGCTTGAAGCGCTGCTGACGCACGGCGGGCAGACCGTCACAAAGGACGACCTGAGCCGCGCCCTCTGGGGCACGACGGAGTTCATCGATGAAAACGCGCTGCAGGTCAACCTCACGCGGCTGAAAAAGACGATGGCGTCCCTCGGTATGCGCCAGCAGCTCGTGTCCGTGCGCGGCGTCGGCTACCGGTTGGAGGTGCCGAATGAAGCGTAACGGAAGCTATCTGCGGCAGTACCTGCCGTGGCTGGGGCTGCTGCTGGGCGTGGACGCGCTCGCGGCGCTGCTGCTGTGGCGGGCGGACGCGCGGGCCTTCGCCGCCACCGCCGGCGTGATCGTGCTGGCGACGGTGTTTCTGTTCGCCGGTGTGTGCGCTGTGCTCTGCGCACGGGCAAAACGGCGGGAGCAAGCCTTCACGGCCTTTCTGGCCACACCGGACGCGGCACACGAACAGGCACTGTGCCGCCTGCTCTCCCCCGCCGAATCGCAAAGCGTTCACCTGCTCGGCGAGACGCTGCGTGCGCAGCAGCAGACCATCGCACAATTGCAGACGCAGATGGACGACTACGAGGACTACGTGGAGCTCTGGGCGCACGAAGTGAAAACGCCGCTGGCGCTGCTGACGCTCGTTCTCGACAATCGGCGCGACACGCTGCCGGAGGCGGTCGGCTTCAAGCTCGACTACGCACGCAACCGGATGCAGGCGTTCATTGACCAGATGCTCTACTACGCACGTCTGCGCGGCGCGCGGCGCGACTATCGGTTCGAGCGCCTGACGCTGCGCAGCTGCATCGACGAGGTGCTCGACGATTACCGTCCGCTGCTGGAGGAAAAGGGCTTCCGGGTCGAGATCCGGCTTGCGGACGAGACCGTGTTCACCGACCGGCGCGGGCTGTGTTTCCTGCTCGGGCAGCTCGTGAGCAACAGCGTGAAATACACGAGCGATGCGCCGGTACTCACGTTTTCGCTCACGTGCAGCGCGGCCGAGACCGTCCTCACCGTCCGTGACAACGGGCCGGGCGTGCGCGCATGCGACCTTCCGTATGTATTTGAAAAGGGCTTCACCGGTGACTCCGGTCACGAAAAGAGCAAGGCCACCGGCATGGGCCTCTACCTCGCACGCGAGATCGCAAAGGAGCTCGGGCTCACGCTCAGCGCCGCGTCCGACTGGGGCGCAGGCTTTGCAGTGTGCATCTCCTTCCCCGTTGTAACGCAATAGCATCGGAATCCAGAAGCAAAGACGCCGCAGCTGCGGCGTCTTTGCTTTTCGCGTTCCCCTGCCGGCCTGATGCGCAAGATGCCCCGGCAGCTTTCGCTTCCGGGGCAAAGGGGGATGCGACATCTAACGGGTGGTACGTCAGACGATGTTATACTTCTTGAGCAGATCCACCACGACGTTGTTGACCAGCGGCTCCTTGACGAGGTCGAGCAGCGGCAGCACCGACGGGAGCAGGAACTCCAGCGGCTTCTTGCCGTCGAGCAGCTTGCTGGTGGCGTAGAGCAGGTCGCGGATATCATACACGCTGCCCCAGACCTCGGGCACGCCGCGGTCGACGTTGCAGAGCGTATAGACCGCTTCCATCGCGGTGCGGATGGAGTACTCGGTGGTGAACACGGTGTCGCGCGGGGTATCGGCGAACTGGCCGACGAACGCGAGGTTGACCGAACCGTCGGGCACGACCTTCGGGCGGTCGCCTTCAGCTCTGGGCTCAAAGAACGTGGTGACGTAAGGCATCATGCACGGCGTGGTGTTGCATTCGTTCGTGGCCAGATCCATGATCTGATCCTCGGGGATGCCGATGTGGTACAGCCACTCTGCCGCCAGCTCGATGCCGGTGCAGTCGCACATGTTCTTCTTGATGAAGTCGCCCTTGTCGTCCCAGCAGTTGAGGCCGTAGACCCAGATCAGGCAGTGATCCTTCGGCTGCTCCTGGAACTGACCCTGACGGTTGATGGTCCAGCTGATGAGCCAGCTCGAATCGCGGCAGGTGACGATGCCGCCGGTGACGACCTTGCCGGAGAGCGGGTCGCGCTTGCAGATCTTCTGGATCGCATCGAGGATCTGCTTGTTGGCCGTGTCGACCGTCCAGGACTCCCAGCTGGTCTCCTTGATGTCCTTGAAGAACTTCTCGGGATGGCCGAACGCCGGATCCTGCGCGGCGAGCTTCTTCCACATCTCGACGGACGGGCCTTCGCCGTTCTTGACCTTCACGACCGGCGCGTGGGTGTTGTCGCCGTAAGCGGACGCGTCGCCCTGGCAGCCGTTGGTGCAGATGACGAGATCGTTCTCGGTCAGCTCGATGACCTTTTCCACACCGCCCTGGGTGTACTCGATCTTCTTGGCGACCTTCTTGTCCTCGGTGCAGTCGCAGACGATGTTCGTGACCGTGGTGTCGAAGAGCACCTTTCCGCCGTGGTCGGTGATGTATTTGCACATCGGGAGGATCATCGACTCATACTGGTTGTAGCGGGTGAAACGCAGCGCGCTCAGGTCGGGCAGACCGTCGATATGGTGGATGTAGCGCTGCAGGTAGAGCTTCATCTCAAGGGCGCTGTGCCACTTCTCGAAAGCGAACATGGTCTGCCAGTAGGTCCAGAAGTTCGTGGCGTAGAACTCATCGTCAAACACGTCATCGATCTTCTTGTCCTCGAGGGACTTGTTGGTCGCCATGAACAGCTTGAGCAGCTGCGTGGCGGCACCCGGCGTCAGGCCGTACTTGCGGTCGGTATGGGCGTCCTGGCCCTGCTTCTCGGTGACGCGGCACAGGGAGAAGTTCGGGTCTTCCTTGTTGAGGTAGTAGTACTCGGAGAAGATCGTCTCGCCCGGGTTCACGATCGACGGGATGGACTTGAACAGATCCCACATGCACTCAAAGTGGTTGTCCATCTCACGGCCGCCGCGCATGATGAAGCCCTTGGTCGCATCGTAGATGCCGTCGCAGGAGCCGCCGGCTACGGGCAGGTGCTCAAAGAGCGTGATGTGCTCACCGGGCATCTGCGCATCGCGGATCAAAAAGCAGGCCGCTGCCAGACCGGCCAGACCGGTGCCGACGACATAAGCCGACTTGTTCTCGATGCCTTCGGGTTTTTTCGGCGTTGCAAACGCCTCATAGTTACCGCTGCTGTAATACATTCTGTGTACCTCCCATTCATGATGTGTTTTCCGTATTTTTTGTGCAGTCCGTCTGCACGACTTCTTCTGTTACTGTCACTAACACTTGCTTCGAAAAAAAAGAAGCTTTTCGTTTGACAATTATCAATATAGCGCATTTCGCCGTCTTTACTGCACCATTTGTTACACAAATGGCCGTAATTAAACATGACCGCGTGGTTTTGTTGAATGTCACAAGTTTGACGACTTTTCATTGTGCATTTTGACCGTTTTTCACCGCGTGTCCGATTCAAATGCGTCGTTTAGCACAAAAAAAGAGGCTGCTCGGAAGCGAAATCACGCTTCCAAGCAGCCTTGCCATCTATGAAATCGGAGAAAAAACTGCCTATAAATTGGCCATACTCTCGAGTGCGGAGCGGTCGAGCACGTAAATCTTCCCGCGGCCGGTCTGCAGCAGCCCCATCTGGCGCATGCCCTCAAGCTCTCTGCTGATGACCTCTCTGGTCGTGCCGAGGTGGTGCGAGATCTCCTCGTGCGTGATGCGCGCGAAGCCGTCCTCGGGGTGTGCATCGGCTTTTTCAAGCACGACGCGCGCGATGCAGCTGCGCAGCGGGTGGAAGAAATAATACTCAATGTTATTGAGCACCTTCTGTACATTGCGTGCCGCAGTGCTGCGCAGAAACTGCTCCACGACCGGGGCCTCGGCGCAAAGCGGACGCAGCGCAACGATGTTGATATAGGCAAACACGGCATCACTGCTCGCCTGCAGGATGGGCATTGTGTCGCCCGGCTCTGCGCTGTCGAGTGTGTTGAGCACGCAGCAGCCGCCGCTGACGACCGACAGCAGTGTGATCTCGCGGCCGGTATCCGTCGCGATAAACACACGCAGTCCGCCGGAGAGCACGAGGAAAAGTCCGTTTCGCTCCGGCATGGAAAACACAACATTGTCCCCCGCGCGGTATGAGCGGACGATGGTGTTCAGGCGCAGCATCTGCTGCTGGGAGCTTGTGAGCGCATCCCAAAACGGCAGACACGGCGTGAAATCGTAGGAACGCTTGGTTCTATTCTTCTCCGTACTACTCACCTCCGCGGTATTTGTCCATATGTTACTGCCACTAACACATCTGTGTAAAAAAAAGAAAACCAGATGATATTATCTTATCAAACCGGCGCGTCCTCTCTGTATCTTTTGTTACACATCTTGCGTTTTTTCAGTTTTGTTACACAACGCGGGTGTGCTCGGCTCGTTTTTGATGTAGTTGACGAGCAGCTCGCCGGTGAATTGCACGACCGCGACCGGAGAGACGCCGAAGGACAGGTTCTCATAGATCGTCGTGCCGGTATATGCGTTGAGCAGGCACTGGTACACGGCATAGATGTTCACATCCGGCCGGATCGAGCCGTCGGCCACGCCCTCGCGCAGCGCCTTGAGCGCCGGGACGGGGATCTCGCGGTCGTAATACTTCCAGAAGACACTGTTGACGTCGTTGCCCGTCCCCTTCTCCGAGTAGGCGGAGAACATCTCACGCGTGTAGTCATACCACTCCGGCCGGCGGTCATAAGTGCGAAAATAGATATGCATGCAGACGACGAACTTTTCATACCCGTTCTTGCAGGACGCGGCCTCGCGGGTATACTGCGCCATGAAATCCGAGAAAAACGTCGCCAATGCATCGCGCCACGCAGCAAAGACAAGCGCGTCCTTGTTGCGGAAATAGCGATACAGTGACGTCGGCGTCAGGCCGGCAGCCTCGGCGATGCGGCTGATGGGCGTCGCGGCAATGCCGTCGGCGATGAACAGTGACTGCGCCACACAAATGACCCGCTGGATGTTCTGTTCGCGTTGCTCGCTGCGTTTCATGGCTGCACCTCCCGTGTGAATACTGCCTACAGTATGCCATGTTTCCCCGCCGTTTGCAACTGAAAATGAAAAGAGTGCGCTGCCGGAACGGAAAGCCGCAAGCAAAAAATGGGCGCTCTGCCGAAGCAGAGCGCCCACACAGGGGTTACATTTTGCGCTGTGCGGCGATTAAGCCTGCTCAGCCTTCTTGCTGTTAGACGCGATCGCCTTGCCGCCCTCGACAACGAGGTCGATTGCAAGGATGACCAGCAGGACAGCCAGAATACCACGGATGTAGAACCAGGCAACGCCCTGGCCGCCGGCGATGATGCCGACGATCTGAGCCTTGATGGTGAACACCAGAGAGGTCAGCGTCACGAGGATCATGAAGATCATCGGGAAGATGAACATCTTGTTGTTTCTGCCCATCTTGCCGAGCCAAGCGGCGACGGCCAGCAGGCCGAGGCCGGCGAGGAGCTGGTTGGCAGCGCCGAACAGGGGCCAGATCTTCGCATAGCCGGTCATGCCGAGCGCGATGCCGAGCACGACGGTGATCGCAGTGGAGACGTACGGGTTGCAGAGAACCTTGCGCGCGCCGGTGACGGTCGGGTCGGAGACCTTCTCACCGGGCTTGAGCCAGAACTCCTGGAACATGTAGCGAGCCAGACGGGTCGCGGTATCCAGAGAGGTCAGGCAGAACACGGAGACAGCCAGAACCATCAGCGTGTAGGTGACATTGACAGCACCTGCGCCGAAGACCTTGCCGAGCATCTCGGACAGGCCGGTCGCAAAGACAACGGTCGGGGTGACGACTTCGCCGGTCTTGTATCTCTCCCAGATGTACGCAACGGCGCACAGGGAAATGAGCGCGAGCACGCACTCAATGAGCATGCCGCCGTAGGCGATGGGCTGCGCGTCCTTCTCGTTGTTGAGCTGCTTGGCAGTCGTGCCGGAGCCAACGAGGGAGTGGAAGCCGGAGATCGCGCCGCAGGCGATGGTGACGAACAGGGCCGGGAACATATAGCCAAGGGAGCTGCCCGTCGGAGCGACGGTGTCAACGAAGCCGGTGAAGGCGGGCATGTCGAGAGACGGATGCGCGCCGACGACGCCGATGAGTGCGAGGAGCATCATGGCGTACAGCAGGAAAGAGCTGAGGTAGTCACGCGGCTGCAGCAGGATCCACACAGGCGTGACGGAAGCCACGAGGATGTAGATGCCGCAGATGATCATCCATGTCTGGTAGCTGAGGTAGATCGGGTGCCACTTGATGCCGAGCCACATGATCACGGCGATGGCAACAACGCCGATGAGCGTGGACACACCGAGAGGCGCGTTTCTGCGGTACACGAAGAAACCGAAGAAGATCGCCAGGACGATGAACAGCAGCGAGATGATCGCCGTGGTCGCGTTGGCGGCAGACTTCGCCACATCGACAGCGCCGCTCTCTAGATAGGTGGCCTTGAACGTATTGGCAACGATGGACGCAAACGCGGCCACGACCAGGATCAGGGTCAGGTAAGAGAAGATGAGGAACAGGCGCTTTGCCTTCTTGCCGATACTGCTCTCAACAACGGTGCCGATGGACTGGCCGTCGTTGCGGACAGATGCAAACAGTGCGCCGAAGTCATGCACACCGCCGAAGAAGATACCGCCGATGAGGACCCACAGCAGCACCGGGACCCAGCCGAAAACAGCGGCCTGAATAGGACCGTTGATCGGGCCGGCACCCGCGATGGAGGAGAAGTGGTGTCCCATCAGGACAGGGGCTTTTGCGGGGCAGTAGTCCATACCGTCTTCCAGCTCGTGAGCCGGGGTGGTGCGGGACGGGTCGATACCCCACTGTTTGGACAGCCATCCGCCGTAGAACACATAGCCCAGGGCGAGAATGACAATACCAATAATCAGAATTACAGCAGCATTCATTGAATTAACTCCCTTCTTTCATATTCTTAAACAGTGTTGTCTTCAACAACTGTGCTGTACTGCGTCCGCTGCCGTTGGCAGCCGTTTTGCCGGTGCTCAGCTCCGCAACGCCGGTGTGGTAATCCATCCAGCCGTGGAAGGCGAGCTTGAAGCTCTTATAAATGCGTGTGCGGCGCAGGGCGCGCAGCGCATCCGGCTCACAGGTGTCACACAAAAAGATCGCCGTGATATAAGAGCACATATGGTTCGGACCCGGCTCGATCCGCTGCAGGCCGTCAACACGCGCCTGCTCACGGCACTGCTCGAAGATCTCCTTCGTGAGCACGGGCACCGAGAAAATGTAGACATATTCGTTGTTGTCGGCCTCCCAGAGCTTGGCGGCCTTGACCAGAACATATTTCTCAGAGTGGATGTGCAGCCCGGCCTCCGCGACCAGATGGCCCTTCGGCTCCTCGTGGCGCACAACATCAAAATATCCCGAATAACTGTGGCACAGTTTGTCGAGCGCTTCTTCGCGGGTCATTCGCTGTCCTCCCCGTTCGATGCAGAATTTTCATAGTATGCTTTCATGCAGGTCATGAACAACCTAAGAACAAAGTGTAAACACATTGCTAAGATTATGATAGCGCGCACACCAGAATCTTTCAAGTGAAAAGAATGACAAATATCTGGTTTCTTTTTTGTCAACTTTTCATAAGCATTGCACAAAAATGCCGAAAGAAGTTGTGTTATGTAAACCGTTTTCGTTCAAATCATACAAGTCTGGTGGGAAACGCAATCTCATGATTTTTCAGCAAAAACATTTGTGGGTCATGAAATTGACGAACTTTTCTTCTGTTTTGCTCATCATTATGTAAACCATGCACAAAGCGTGAATTTCTGCCGTATTAAGAGGCAGGAATTTCGTCGAAAAATGATTGACAGGCGGAATGATTCCTGATAAAATGAGGCGTCTCAATTGGAATGATCTTCAGAGTCTTTCCGAAGCAAGATGCGACCGCCGCCGTGCCTCGCACGCCGGCCAAGGCCATACGGACAGCCGGGTCGAATGCCGCAAACCGCACGCATGTGCGGTGGCAACTTCTGTTGCCTTATTGATTGAGTTAAAAGCTCAAGTTTTATAAGTTGGTCACTTAAAACCAGGCTGCTTTCAGCATCCAAACTTGTGAAATGGTCAATAAGAGTAGTAAAAGTAATCTTTGCTATATAGACTCTCAAGACATGACATTCTGTTGGGAACGGTGTGCACGGGCCGGACGCGGCTGCGTGCCGACGTGCGCCAATCGGATTTGTCTCGCTCACAAGCGCCGCTGCTGACTTTGCAGCGGCGTTTTTTGTGCCTGAAGGGGGACATCAACCATGAAAAAAGTCATTGAGCTCCGGGGCGTCACCAAACAATTTGACGGCGAAACCGTTCTCGACAGCATCGACCTCGACATCTACGACAACGAATTCCTCACGCTGCTCGGCCCCTCCGGCTGCGGCAAGACCACGACCCTGCGCATGATCGGCGGCTTCGAAACGCCCGATCAGGGGGACATTCTCTTCCTCGGCGAGCGCATCAACGACATTCCGCCGCACAAGCGCAACATCAACACCGTCTTTCAGCGCTATGCCCTCTTCCCCCACCTGAACGTGTTTGAAAATGTCGCCTTCCCGCTGCGCGAGCAGAAGCTGCCGCGCGACGAGATCGAGCAGAAGGTCAACGAGATGCTTGCGCTCGTCAAGCTCACGGGCTTTGAGCGGCGCAATGTCACGCGTCTGTCCGGCGGCCAGCAGCAGCGCGTCGCCATCGCGCGTGCACTCGTGAGCCGTCCGCGCGTGCTGCTGCTCGACGAGCCGCTCGCCGCGCTCGACCTGAAGCTGCGCACGGACATGCAGCAGGAGCTCAAGAACATCCAGAAGGCCACCGGCATCACGTTCGTGTTCGTCACGCACGATCAGGAGGAGGCGCTGAGCATGTCCGACACCATCGTCGTCATGTCCGAGGGCCGCATCCAGCAGATCGGCACGCCGATCGATATTTATAATGAGCCGGAAAACGCTTTCGTGGCCGACTTCATCGGTGAGAGCAACATCGTCGACGGCATCATGCGCAAGGATTTCAGCGTCACGTTCTCGGGCCACACGTTCACGTGCGTGGACAAGGGCTTTGCCAAAAACGAGAATGTCGACGTCGTCATCCGTCCGGAGGATGTGGACATCGTGCCCATCGAGCAGGGCATGCTGCGCGGCACGGTCACGTCCATCACGTTCATGGGCGTGCACTATGAGATCATCATCGACATCAACGGCTTCAAGTGGATGATCCAGACGACGGACTACGTCGACGAGGGCGCGGAGGTCGGCCTTTATATCGAGCCCGACGCCATCCACATCATGAAAAAGTCCGAGTATTCGGGCATGTACGGCGACTACTCCTCGTTCAGCAACGAGCTGGACGAGCTCTCGGACGCGGAAAGTGAGCCGGACGAATGAGCAGCCGCATCCGCACCGAAAACCGCCGCGCCTCGCTGGCGCAGCGTCTGGCGCTCGCACCGTATTCCGTGTGGGCGGTCATCTTCGTGGCCGTGCCGCTCATATTCGTGGCCTACTATGCGTTCACGGATGAGAGCTTCCGGTTCACGACCGAAAACCTGACAAAATTTTTCACCGCTGTGAGCACGATCACCGACGACAGCGGCGCCACGCGCGAGGTACACACCTACCTGCTCATCTTCTGGCGCTCGGTGAAGCTGGCTGTCATCTCCACGGCCGTCTGCCTGCTCATGGGCTACCCCATCGCATATATCATCGCCCGCGCCGCCCCGCGCACGCAAAAGACGATCATCACGCTCATCATGATCCCGATGTGGATGAACTTCCTCATCCGCACCTACGCGTGGATGACCATCCTGCAGGACACGGGCCTGCTCAACGCGCTCTTTTCCGCGCTGCATCTCGGGCAGGCGCACATCATCGGCACGGAGGCCGCCGTCGTCATCGGTATGGTCTACGACTACTTCCCGTATATGATCCTGCCGATCTACTCGGTCATGGCCAAGATGGACACACGCCTGATCGAGGCCGCGCGCGACCTCGGCTGCAACAGTCTCGGCGTGCTGCGCCGGGTCATCTTCCCGCTGAGCCTGCCGGGCGTCGTGTCCGGCATCACGATGGTGCTCATCCCGTCGATCAGCACCTTTTATATCTCGCAGAAGCTCGGCAACGGCAAGTTCTTCCTCATCGGCGACGCCATTGAGGGGCAGTACGTGGCCAACAACCTGCACTTTGCCGCCGCCATTGCCTTCATCCTCATGCTGATCCTGCTGGCGGCCATGGCGCTGATGAAGCGCGGCACGAACAAGCGCGTCTACGGAGGTGTGTGATATGAAACGAGCTGCAAAAATCTACACCGCCCTCATCTTCGTGTTTCTGTTTGCGCCGATCGCGATCCTGCTGGTGTTCTCGTTCAACGACGCAAAGAGCCTGTCGGTCTTTTCCGGTTTCTCATTGAAATGGTATTACGAGCTGTTTCGTGACGCCGAAACGCTCAACGCACTCAAAAACACGCTCATCCTCGCCGTGATCGCATCGATCGTCTCGACCGTGATGGGCACGGCCGCCGCCGTGGGCATGAATAAGCTGCGCAGCAAATATCTGCGCGCCGCGCTCGACACCGCGACCGACATCCCCATGATGAATCCGGATATCATTACCGGCATCTCGCTCATGCTCATGTTCGTGTTCTTCGGACGGCTGCTCGGCGCGACCACGAGTCTCGGCTTCTGGTCAATGCTCGCGGCGCACATCACGTTCTGTCTGCCGTATGTCATCATGCAGGTGCTGCCGAAGCTGCAGCAGATGGACCGCGCGCTGCCCGAGGCCGCAATGGACCTCGGCTGCACGCCGGCGCGCGCTTTCTTCCGTGTGGAGGTGCCGGAGATCCTGCCCGGCATCATCACCGGCATGATCATGGCATTCACGCTCTCGCTCGACGACTTCGTCATCAGCTACTTCACGCAGGGCAGCGGCTTCCAGACGCTCCCGATCCGCATCTACAACATGACGAAAAAGACCGTCACGCCGAAGATGTACGCACTGGCGACGATCATCTTCTTCGTCATTCTCGCGCTGCTGCTGCTGACCAACCTCGTCGACGAGGATGACACACAGCGTATCCGCGACGCCCGCCGCGCCAAACGCGAGGGCAAGCCCGCCCGTTCCGCACGCAGCGGCGGCAGCCGCCGTCCCGTGCGCGCCGCCGTCGGCATCCTGACGGCCGCCGCACTGCTCATCGCCGGCATCAGCATCTACAGCAGCCGGCAGGAGACGCGCGTGCTCAACGTCTACAACTGGGGCGAATACATCTCCGACGGCTCGGACGATTCGCTCAACACCATCACGGCGTTCGAAGAGTGGTACAAGGCGACCTACGGCGTACCCGTCAAGGTCAACTACGACACCTACGCGAGCAACGAGGACATGTATGCAAAGCTCAAGAGCGGCGCCGTGAGCTACGACGTGGTCATCCCGTCGGACTATATGATCGCGCGCATGGAGTCTGAGGATATGCTTCTGCCGCTTAATTACGACAACATCCCGAACTACCAGTATATCTCCGAGGACTTCCGCGGCCTGTACTACGACCCGGACGACACCTACACCGTGCCGTATACCTACGGCATCGTGGGCGTGATCTACAACGCAAACGTCGTCGACGCTGCCGACGCCGGCAGCTGGGATCTCATGTGGAACCCGAAGTACGCCGGCAATATCCTGCAGTACAACAATGCACGCGACGCGCTCGGCACGGCCATGTACCGCGCCGGCATCGATGTCAACACCACCGACCACGCTGCGTGGGAGCAGGCGCTGCAGGCACTCGTTGACCAGCGTCCGCTCGTCAAGAGCTACGTCATGGACGAGATCTACAATATGATGGAGTCCGGAGAGGCCGCCGTCGCATCCTACTATGCGGGCGATTACTTCACGATGTGCGACGCGCAGGCGGAAAACGTCGATCTGCAGTTTTACTACCCCGACGAGACGAACTACTTCATCGACGCCATGTGCATCCCATCCTGCTGTCAGGACCAGGAGCTGGCTGAATGTTTCATCAACTTCATGCTCAGCCGCGAGGCAGCCGTCGCCAACGCCGAATATATCTACTACGCCTCACCGAACCGGCTCCCGGAAGTCATCGAGGACATGGGCGAGGACACGATGGACATCCTCTACCCCGGCATCGGCTCATTCCGCGACGAATACAACCGCAGCGCCTACCGCAACCTCGATCAGGACACGCTGACCTTTGTCAACAGCCTCTGGGAGACACTCAAGATCAATTAAACACCGCGTTCAACCCCGCTCCGGTACCCGGAGCGGGGTTCGGACTATCAAAAGGGTCTTCCTTTTTGCCGGGAGAACACGCTTTTGCAGATGCGCGCGCAAATGCAATGAGGTTTTCTGCAAACTGATAGGAAATTATACAAATTTGGTCTTGATTCCCGGCTGCGCTTCCCTTATGATATGTCTTTGGATTTTTACGCATTTCAAACAAAAGGTGAGGAAATTATGCAGGCAATGACCAAACAGCGGCATATGGACATGCTCAACGGGCCGCTCTGGAGCAAGCTCCCGCGCTATGCCCTGCCGGTCGCGGCGACCGGCATTCTCGGGCAGCTGTTCAACGCGGCCGACGTCGCCGTCGTCGGTAACTTCACGGGTGAGCTGCGCACGGTCGCCGTGGCCGCCGTCGGCGCAAACAGTCCGGTCATCGGGCTGCTGCTGAATCTGTTCATCGGCATCGCACTCGGCGCGAACGTCGTCATCGCCAACGCCATCGGCCGCGGTGACCGCGAGACCGTGCACCGCGCCGTGCACACCTCCATCGTCACGGCGCTCGTCGGCGGCGTGCTCGTGGCGCTCTTCGGGCAGCTGATCGCGGGCGGGCTCATGGGTCTGCTCAACGTGCCGGAGGATGTGTATCCGCTCGCGCTGTCCTACCTGCGCATCTACCTGCTGGGCATGCCGGTCATCCTGCTCTATAACTTTGAGGCCGCCATTTTCCGCAGCATCGGCGACACGAAGGTGCCGCTGGCCGCGCTGACGGTCTCCGGCATTCTGAACGTGATTCTCAACCTGTTTTTCGTCATCGTGCTCAAGATGAACGTCAACGGCGTCGCCATCGCAACGGTGCTCTCGAACGCAGTCAGCTCCGTGCTGCTGCTGCGCCGTCTGCTGCACGGCGACCTTGTGCGCGTGGAGCTGCGGGAGCTGCGCATCGACCGCAACGCATTCAACAAGATCATGCGCATCGGCCTGCCGGCCGGCATCCAGACCGCCATTTTCTCGCTGTCGAACATCATCATCCAGTCGGCCATCAACAGCCTCGGCACAGTCGTCATGGCCGCCTCGAGCGCAGCATTCAACATCGAGATCATCGCCTACGACGTGCTCAACTCCTTCAGTCAGGCGTGCACGACCTTCGTCGGCCAGAACTACGGTGCCGGCAAGATCGACCGCTGCAAGAAGACGATGTTTCTGTGCCTCATCGAGGACTTCATTGCCTCTGCGGTCGCCATCGCGCTCGTACTGCTGACGGGCAAGTATATTCTCGCGATCTTCAACAGCGATCCCGAAGTCATTGCCATCGGCTACACCCGGCTGCTGTTCCTCTTCGGGTCATATATCTTCACGCTGACGTATGAGATCCTGTCGGGCTATCTGCGCGGCTTCGGCATCTCGCTCGCCCCGGCCATTCTGACGCTCTTCGGCGTTTGCGGCGTGCGTATCTTCTGGGTCAAGGCCATCTTCCCGATGCACCGGACGTTCCGATCGATCCTGCTCGCCTACCCGATCAGCCTTGCAACGACCACCGTGCTGATCATCAGCGCCCTGCTGATCTGCCGCCCGGCGCACAAGTTTGCCGCCCGCAGCGGCGAACAGGCGCAGGCGTGACCCCTGCAAACGCAAGCACCCCCTCGGGCAGAGCCCGAGGGGGGGCTTGCGACTGTCAAAAAGTATTACTTTTTGACAAAGGG
>OGZR01000398.1_pt1 | contig 20734 bp, 20 predicted proteins | sample 1576851 | NCBI WGS metagenome assembly OGZR01 (sample SAMEA3541492, study PRJEB24748) | human gut metagenome | biome: human gut; feature: human-associated habitat; material: faeces | place: China | collected 2012
TCTACCGGTAAGGTGCGATTACGGACAGCGTAGAACAGTTCATTATCATCCAAAATAACTTGTATATAGATTTGCCTGTCTTGCACCGGGAGTTTCTCACACGCCTCAATCGCGTTGTCCAGCGTATTGCTGATGATAACCGTTAAGTCAACCAAATCAATTTTCACGGCAGACAGGTCATTCACCCTAAATTGAACATCGATGCTTCTATTTCGTGCGACAAGAGCCTTTTGATTCAAGAGCGCATCTAATGCTGAATGATGTGTATTAACGAGCAAAATACGGCTGGTCTGTGCGGATTGAAGGCTGCGTACATAAGATTTAATTGCATCTATGTCAAATGGTTGCTGCGCCAACATAGCTGACAGTGTATCCAAATGTGCGCGGAAATCGTGCGTCAGTTTCCGTTGCTGGGTATAAGCGGCGCTTAATGCCTCAATACTTTCCCGCTGTGCCGTTGATTTTGTTTGTAGGCTGAGCGCTTCTTCACGAAAATGAGCGGTTTGCTCCATCCAACTGACCAAAAGTAATGCTGCTATTTGCATACAGGTAATAAAGGATGCACACACGCACCAAGGGGAGAATTGATATCCAGTCTTTCTCAAAGCAAGAGCCAAAGAAGAAAATCAGCAAAACACTCACAGTGGAAAGTATTGTCGGTACCGTGTACCAGCTATAGTTAGTCGTTTGATTTTGATTGTGTTTTCGTATAAATAGTTGCAAATAGCAACTTGCGAGCATTAAGCAGTGCATTAAGAATCCGGAAACAAACGTTTGACTAAAACTAGAACCGTTTTGTATTCCTAATATCAGAGCCCAAAAGGCAAACCAAATATTATCTATACAGCATATTGTCGCATAGAAAATCACTGCAATATATAGGCTAAATACCCGTCTGCCAATATAGAGGATTCTATGAAAGGAATAATAAACAACTAAGGAAGTTACTATTTTCCAAAAGCTCGCCGCACTCGGACTCATTAGATTTAGAAACGTAGCATCTAAAAAAGAAAACCACGCCACGGCAATCCAATGAGCAATTTGGCGTTTCTTCCTTTGGGAGAATGCATCAAACAGTAAAACAGCTGCCACACATTCCATGCCTACCCATAAATAGGTCAATAGATATTCGCTCAAAGTGCGGACCCCCATTGTTTATTTTTCCAGCCCAAATACTGAATTTTAATCTGTGCGTAGCGCTTTTGACTGACGGGCAGTTCCTCTCCATTGCTTAGAGCGACTTTATCATAATTTAGCTTTTTTATATGTGCCATATTAACAAGATAGCTCTTCTGGATCCGCAAAAATCCGTCTGGTTCTAACTCGTTTTCCAAATCCTCAAGTTTTCCGTAAAATCGATCTCCGCCTTGCAGAGGATTTTCAGTATGCAAAACCACAATGCGCTGTTGACTTTCCAGATAAAGTATGTCCTTATAGGCAACTCGATAAGGTTCAGCGTTTACGGAGAATCGCAGTTCTTTCTTATCGTGGGGAATTTCAGCCAAAGCATCACGAAAATAAAGTGGTAGCTTCTGCTGCATTTCTTGTTTCAAAAGGTAGCGAAACGCCCGTACTTCATACCCTTCCATAGAAAATTCAGGGTAGTTCGTCACGAAAATGATTATTGTGTCCAGATGCAGTTCACGTACCCGCCGTGCAATGTCCATACCACTTCGTTCATCCATATCAATATCCAGAAACATAATCTGATACTGCGACAACTGTCGATCCGTTATGGCTGAGGAGTGCGCACTTTTTGTTACACAGGCCGATATTCCCGGAGGCAACGGTTGACTGGTAACAACTTCTGTTAATCGTTGCAAAAAGTCTTTGTCATCATCACAGAGTAAAATATTTATTTTCATAGTAGTATCCTCTCTTTTAACTTGTCGAAGCAGACGGCCTTCTTTGCAATCCAACATACGGTTAAATCTCCTAAAAGTCAAGTTTTTTGTTCAAATTACACTTATAGTGTAATTCTAGCTTATAACTACACCGGTTTGCAAGTGAAATCGTATAAAATTGTATTGACATGGAGAAATTATGCTATTGGATGTAAAAACAAACAGGATATCGATATGAAAGATACAGAACGCCATCATTATATTGGAGAACACATTTGTGCATTGCGAGAAAGCAAAGGCTGGACGCAGCAAACACTCGGCAAAAAGCTGGGGAAGAAAACCTCAACTATCAGTGCCTATGAAACCAATGCCAAGCTGCCTTCTGCAGACTGCTTGATTGAAATGGCAGAAGTTTTTGGCGTTTCCATTGATACGTTGGTTTATGGGGAAACTGCCGATTTGGTTTCTATTCGCACATTGAATCCCGCTCAGAAAGCCGTCGTTGCAGAAATTCTACAAGTATTTGGCTCTAATTCACCCCAAAAGTTAGCCAGTGAACAGCGACTACGCTTAGTTGGGAATCTTGTTAATTTATTAATTTGATAGCATTTATCTCATTATCGCTTAGAAACAGCTCGGCATTGTTGCCGGGCTGTTTTTTATATACTCGTACTTTGTAGCAAAGCACTCTAATTTTATGTCGAATTTGTAGAAATGGTGAATTAACTGTGCTATTTTGATGTCAAGATAACGCACAACATCCAACCGTTTCCTACTCAGTATTAGGCATCGGCGCGCAGATGCTGAAATATCGTCCGAACATCAACCCTATTAAATCCATTAGATTGGAGGCTTATCAAATGTCAACGATGAAGAAACGCATCCCCATGTTCCTGCTGGCCCTTGCTATGATGGTAGCTATGACGACGTCTGCTTTTGCTGACTCGAAATATACGGCCTGCCCTAATCTCCCAGCTGCTAGTTCGTCAAACTATATGAACTTGTACGGCAATTCTTCTTCAGTGGCTGGTCGATACATAACTCTTTATAATCCAGCTCTTTATGAGGAATCTATCGGCCAGGATCAAATCATCAACATGATTCGTGCAACAATTGATGGTCATTCTGGTATTTACCTTACATTTAGGGGCAATACTCAGTATGCAATTAATCGGAACTCCACAAATACTCGCGCTTTTATGTATCCATACCCAGCCGGAGCCCGTGACTCAGTGCTTTCAAATTTTAGTGCAGAAGGTACAGTTCGCCTGCTTGCCGGAGACTATGCTGGGCAATATTTAGGATGGGAATCCGATTCTAATTTCGCCAATGTTTACTTTGGGCGCGGGGGTTCAAACTGGCTATGGGCTCTGTACACCGAAGGCAATAAAAGTAAAAGCTAAGATGTGAATATACGAGGGTCAAAACGTGTTATACCATTTAGGGAAAAAATTCATATACCTTTCACTAATTCTGCTTATGATAAATGGATTGCTTTCAGGTTGTGCACCAAGCGAAACCGTTTCAATGCGCAATGAAGCCAGTGACAACTTAATCCAATTTCATTCTAATTCTGTTGATCATGGTTCTATAGTTGCCACAACCTATGGGACAGTGGCTTTGACAGACAAGGGAGCATATTTTATTGAGCAACATGGCGCAGGTTTCGTAAGCTTGATGTATAGCGATTTTTCAACGCAACGCAAATTTTTTGTTTGTTCTAACCCCAGTTGTGCACATAACACGGATGCCTGCCCTTCTTATATTCCTATTCAAATGGACTATGCACATCCCGGAATTATGTCATTAAATAACCAGTTGTATTTTGTGCAAGCCGATCAAGTTGGAGAAACACATCCATATGTTATTGCAGTATCTGAAGATGGATTAAATCGACAACAAATATTTCAACTTCCATCATCTTGGTGTATCAGTAGTCCTTATATATGTAAAGACAACGACTATTTCTACTTTTTTGCAGAAATTGTTGACTCAGAATCAGGTGATAGTCGAACCAGCCTAATCCAGGCTTCTGTCGACAATGGAGAACTTATTGAAGTTTTCAATTTCAATTCGGAGGATTCCGCGCAATATGCACTCGTTGGTGCAGTTGACCGTCAGCTTATGGTTGTACGTTATCCAATTATCGGAGAGTCAGAAGAGTATAAGTATTATTTAATTACTCCTCATGGGAATATTAGCAATGAATTGTCAAAAGAGCCGCTTTATGTAAGCAACAATCATGACATTCTAGCACAACTTTACTCAAATGGAACTCTTAGCACTTCCGTTACAAAAAATGGAACAGCAAATCTCGCCATAAAAGATTTGACCAAAGATGAGGAATTTCTTGTTAATGTAACGGCATCAGACTTGGGCCTGGATAAAATAAACTCCGTATTTATGAGAATTCCTGTGCCTGATTGCTATATCTTAGTTGTATATGACAATCAATCTATGCATGAGTTTGTTTACGATAAAACAGCTAAGGAATTTAGACCTTATACCTTGGAAAAACACGGCGATTATGCTAGTGGATCACCAGACATTATAGGCGAATGGGAGCACTACTTTATCCTTTGTACCGGCGATAGAAATACCAAATTTGATCTTTACTCCGCAGATGGTACCATAGATGCTTCTGATACCATACAAATCACTTACGCACTAATTTCAAAAGACGACTTCTATGCCTGTATCGAAAATTATTTGCCTATAAAATAGCATCAAACGAGGGCTGTCGCGCGTACGTGTGCGTACGACAGCCACTCTTTTTATTGTTTTGTGTGAAATCATAATTGTTTGTTTTTTAAGTTTCCACTTTATATTTGTGCTTTATGGATAATACATTTATTCTTGATTCTGTTTACAAGACCTACATTTCGAATATTCCGATGTCTATACGGAAAAGAAATACGCAGTCACAAGTGAAAAGAGCGCTGTCTGGCGTATCACTTACGCTGACATCAGGTCTCTACGGTCTCCTCGGTCCCAACGGTGCAGGCAAATCCACTTTAATTCACATTATCACGGGCACGCTTGCTCCTGACTCCGGTGAAGTCCTCTGGTGTGGTAAGCCCGCATCGGGTATCACCTTCCGCCGCATTCTCGGTTATATGCCCCAGCAGCAGGGACTGTACGACAGCTATACCGGGCGGCGTTTTCTTGCCTACATGGCCGCCTTGAAAGAAATTCCTCGAAAAGCTGTTGCAGCCGAGGTAGATCGCGTAGCAGCCGCCGTAAACTTGACCGCCGAGTTGGACAAGCGGCTTTCTGCCTATTCCGGCGGTATGAAGCAGCGGTTGCTGTTGGCATCCGCCCTGCTGGGCGACCCCAAGCTGTTGATTTTGGACGAACCGACGGCAGGTCTTGACCCCAAGGAGCGCGTCCGTCTGCGCGAATTGCTGGCAGATATGGCTAAGGATCGAATCATTCTTGTGGCAACGCATGTCGTTTCGGATGTAGAAACAGTGGCAACCAAAGTTATCCTGTTGCGCGTCGGCAAGATTGTGGATGCTGCGCCCGTGCCGGAGCTTATTGAAAAATACGCTTCCGGCCAAGGGCTGGAAGATGTGTACCTGAACGTGTTTGGTGAGGGAGACGGTAAATGAGCCTGTTTTTTGCTGAACTCCGCAAAGTCTGGGGCGGCAGAGTGTTCCCTGCCCTGTTGGCTATACTGGCGGCCGCCAATCTCCTACTGCTGTGGATGGGTACCCGCCCCACGGCCAAACAGCCTCCCGCATCAGCCTATCGCGCAGTAGGTGCCGAGCTTTCCGATAAAATCCTGGAAGAAAAAGGGACCTTTCTTCACGACAAATACACTGAGATAGAAAGCCTTGTGAAAATCGGGCAGTATTATCGGGAACAGGCTTACGGCGGCTATGGACTCACTCAGTATCGGCAGGACAATGCCGCCATGTTCGACACCTATGAACAAGAGTACACAGATAAGACCTATACTCTATTCACGGATAACTTGAACACAGAATACCGTCTATTCAGCCAGCTGCAAAGCGAATATGACACCGTGGCGGCCTACAGCGACTTTCTGGATGGCGTTCAGACCAAGGCATCTCAACTGTCTGGCATCTCGATTTTTCAAAATGACCGTACTGGGTACGATTTGAAAAACATCGAACTGACCGCACAAGTTTATGCCGGGCTAACGGAGACACCCATAGACTATTACCCGCAGAAAGGTCTGTACACAGCCATCAGCTATGCGTTCACAGATCTAATCTTGTTGGCATCTATGCTTTTGCTTGCATTGATTCTTGTGCGCCAGGAGCGCGACAGCGGATTGCTAAGTTTAATTCGCAGTCTTCCCGGTGGACGGCTGAAAACGGCCATTGCAAAGCTGGCGGCATTTGCTGCCAGCTTATTGGTCGTTCTGATGGTGCTGTATGGGGTCAATCTCGCATACTGTTCGGCATCGTTCAGCTTGGGGCCTATGAATCGCACGATTCAAAGTGTTCCCGCATTGATGCGCTGCACAATGCAGATTACAGTTGGGCAATACCTACTTCGGTTTTTGCTTGCAAAATGGGCTGGTGCGTTTGTGATGGGGCTGTGGGTCATGCTGGCCGCCCTTATCGCTAAACGCGCGGCGGCCGGATGGATCGGTGCGTTGGCGCTTCCTTTAGCGATGTACGGTATCCGTGCCGCGATTCCTGCCACGAGCCATTTGAATGTCATAAAGTATGCCAATATGGTAAGCCTGCTGCAAACCAATGAATTGCTGGGGAATTATCGGAATCTGTTCTGGTTCGGCAGCCCCATCAGTCTCCCAATGGTAGAGTGGGTAACTGCCGCTGCTTTAGGCAGTGTCTTGTCCGTGGCATTCTGCACTGTTTTTACAAAGGCACAGCTGCTGCCAGCTGCCAAACGTAGTCTGGCACTTCCATTCCGTCACAAAACACACGCAACCTCTGTCACTCGTGAGGAAGGCAGAAAACTGTTACTGATGAATGGTGCAGCGGTATTCTTGGCTGCATTTCTGGCATTCGGCATCTATCAAGGCGTAACGGCAGAAAGCTACATAGACGCGGACGAAATCTACTACGCCTATTATATGAAGCATATTTCCGGGCCGTGGAGCGAAGAAAGCCGCGACTGGCTGAAAGATCAGCGTAATGAGTTTGCTCCCATGTTGGAAGCACAGAAACGCGTCAACCGTGGTGAATTGAGCAGCGAAGCACTACTGGCCTACAATTCCTTGCAACAAAAATTTTCTGCCTATCAGCGTGTTCTTCAATCCAATATTAGTTACTACCTCAAGGAGAATCCAGGTGCGTGGCTTGTTTATGAGACCGGCTACAAGAAGCTGTTCGGCTTTACCGGCACAAGTGATGTTCAAGATACACTTTTAGCAGGGTTGCTGTGTGCCCTATGCTTCAGCGGTCTATTTGCAATGGAGCGCAAGGGCGGCATGGATGAAATTCTGGCATCCACCCCTTTGGGCCGGAAATACACTGTGAAAGCAAAGCTGCGGCAAAGCACCGCGGATGCGGCAGTAATAGCTTTCGGAACGGTTTTGCCTCATCTATGGCAGGTTCTGCGCGACTATGGTCTTCCCTCTTTGCTGGGACCGGCAATGAGTATTTCTGACTTGCAGGCTGTTCCGAAGTTTATAACTTTATCGGATTTGCTGCTCTTTTGGCTGATTTGTCGCTTTGCTGCCTGCCTGTGCATGAGCCGAATTACCCTATGGCTGGGACAGAAATTGGGGAATCTGCTGCCTGCACTGTTTATCAGCGCTGTCTCGTATTGTCTGCCTGCGCTGCTTAGTCTCTCCGGAATGAAAAACGGGATTGAGTGGCTGGGGTTCTATCCACTATTCCATGCTGCGGCCCTTTGGCAAAACCAAGGGTATACCGCTGACGGCGAAAGCTACAATGCAATGTGGATTCCGATTTTTCTGGTATGCGCAGCACTCTTCCTCGCATGGGCTATTGGTCAGGCCCTTATTGATGACTATGATATGATAGGGGTTCCGGATGAGGTACTATAAAAATCTTTCCATAGATGAATCTAACTGTACCGTTAAAAAAGAGGGCCAGCCGATTCACCTGACTGCCATGGAGTATCAGCTGTTTGTCACATTGCTCGACCATTCCGGGCGTGTCTGCTCCCGAAATCTTCTGCTGTCATCCGCTTGGCATATCACAACTCCGATTCAGACACGGACGGTCGATGTACATATCGCGAAATTACGGAAGAAGCTGGACTTAGGCCCGGAAGATTTGAAAACCGTAATGGGACGGGGGTATGCGCTTTCTATGTACGAAAGCTGTAGAGCCAATCGCTCATTATGAACGTCTCATTATAACAAAAAGGGGCGCATTGCATCTATACAGCTGTCGTTGATCCGCATGTTCAGATGCAAATGTTTTCCCGTGGCACATCCTGTGTGACCGACGTAGACAATGCTCCGCCTGTATTACACCTGCTGAACGGCGGTGATGCAGCCGCCGTAACAATGTGTATATCTAAATTGTTCAACACTTAACACAAAAATATTTTCGATTTCGGTTTACATTTGCAGATGATTTTTCTCTTTTTCCTTTCAAAGGAGGAAGAAGAGAATGAAATCATCTCTTTATACTTGCATTCAAGATATTCAAAATGGTGACCGTGAGCAGGCACTCGCTCTTTTGGAGAAATTTTCTCCTCTGCTCAAGAAATATGCATTCTTCATGCAATCAGAGGATGCGTTGCCGGATTTTCAATGTTTCTTACCTGCGTTTTCCAAGAATTTACAACTCGACAAGTTGACCATGAGCACAGATAGTGCTATTATTAGCTATATCAACAAGGCAATATATCATCATTATATCGCACTTTCTAAGGCAAAACGTCATCAGCTTCCCACTGTTTCGATTGAAATCCAAACGGACTATGATCCTTTGCAGTTCGACACCGCATTCAGCGAATCCGATACATACAATAATCTCTTGCTGCTTGATCTTAAACGTGCGCTAAGTGCCGAAGAGTATCATATCATTTATGACCATTACTTCCGTCAATACAGCATCCAAGAAATTGCCACACGGGATAAAAAGTCACGACAAGCCATAAACAAATCTAAAAAGATTGCATTAGAAAAATTACGTCGTTATTGGGGAATCAAGCAATAATCATCACGTATACTGTTACCGCTTTTCAATTTTCCGGGCTGTTTCGCAGAAAAATTCAAAGGAGGTATCTGTTATGAAGCATCCGATTACTAAAATTGTTCTTCCGATTACTTTAAGCGCTTTTCTTTTAACAGGCTGTCAATCTCCTTCTTCATCGGTTTCATCGCCCAGCTTGTCTCAGCCTTCTACCGTAATCCCCTCTGCTACGGTCTCTCCTGTGCCAGATGAGCCTGCTTCGTCAACGCCTATGGTAGAAAATCCACAGGATACGGCATCCGAGGCAGAACCGTCCGAGGATATTATGCAAAAGGAAATAGATACGTCCGATTGGATGCCCGCTGATCCTTTCGACATTGACTTGGCAGAGATTGAAGACTTTCTGAATGATAGTAAGTTGTTGGGTATTTTAAGTGGGCGTAATACAAAAGTTATTTTGTCTGAATCCGATGAGTCCAGGCAGTATTTAAGGTGGGCTGTATCCCTCTGCTTAACACAGGCTGCTTCCAGCAAGGAACTTCCTTTGCAAACCAACGAAGATGGTGTGCCTTATTTTCCAATTTCCGATTTTGAAGAAGCCGCATATGAACTGTTTGGAATCCAATACGACTTTTCTTCTTTGGCTGAATCTGCATCTGACCGCGCCCCAGACGGGATGCTTTGTGTGACATGGGGCTATGAAAATTCATTGGCTGGAACCACTATCCAAGAGAACACCTTATTAAAGGGAAATGGAGAATATTCTGCTATCCTAGAAAATCAATTTTATAATCCGGGAGAGGATCCCACAGTTTATCTTGAGCAAATTGTATTCTCCCAAAATAATTCTTATCGGTTTTCACCTATTCGTATTTCGCAAGTTAAAAGTATACAGTAAAAAGCAGGTACAGCAACCAAATACCCACAAGGGAGTTTTGCTGTACCTGCCAATAAAGCTTTAGTAAGTAATTTTATATGTTACATATCAATCAAGACCTATCAACATGATAAAACGGCAATGCATTGATGGGGACTACCACCGGCAAAAGACTAATTGAAGTCCAGCCTTTCACACCGGGAGTCATTCGAGCATCGTTACCTACAAATAGGCCGAAATGCAAGTGCGGACCGGTAGAGTTTCCCGTACTCCCAATCGTACCGATGCGGTCACCCTTTTTTACTTGCTGACCAGGAGTCAAAGTCGGAGCCGACAGCAGGTGCATGTAAAGGGTGCGTGCGTATTTGCCAGACATATTTGTTGTGGGATTGTTATGGTTAATTGCAATGCAGTTACCCATAGTTGCCATCCCATCGCCAGAAGCCGGATGCGCATCGTCTTGAACGAAAGAAACCACACCATCTGCAAATGCGTAGACACCATGGTCTGCATGCTTGTCGCGGATATCAATTCCCAGATTTTGTTTCTCCTTTGCTTAATCTGTCGTTTAGCACCTCGTCAGGTGCTTTTTTGAACGTTCATTAAGTAAAGAGAATAGGAAGAGGCTTTTGTAAACCAATATTTTAAAAACATTGGAAGGTTATGAATTATGAAAAAAATTTGCCTTTTCTTGCTTGGAATTTTTCTCGCTGTCTTTGTTTCCAGGTGTGCAATAACATTACTGATCCATAAATCAGAGATTACATCTGCACCTTCATCGGAAGATTTGCCTGCTGACGATGAAAGCAATGTCGAATTCATTCCCGGTGGAACGCAACCGCCATCTGATACCCCTTTAGGAAATGCCTCAGAAGAGAATGGCCTCGAAAATGCTTCTACCGATGACCTTGTGAAATATGATTCTATTTATGACATCCCTTTTGTCTCACTGGATTTCACTGACAATGGTAACTGTCTGACTAAAAACGGACAGCCTTGGGTTTCGGCCCCTGGTACGCAAAAGTTCGGGAATCTATGTTTCAGTGACGGAAAAACACTTTACATACAGTGCTTTTTATCAGATAATCCAGATGATGGGTTCCGCTGGTTTTGGGTATGCTTTGACAACTGCCACAAAAATTCATCCACATTTTTACCTGAAGAAACAGACAACCAGTTGTTCACCCATGCAAACGGTTACACCCTTTACACCGATGATGGCTACGAATATGTACTTGAGCCATGCAAGGAGTTGCCGCGCTCTGAAGGTGGCAGTACACAGACATCAGACATTAAGGATGAACCGTATCTATCATCACAAGATTTGCAAGTGCCAGTCCCTGATTTTTTAACGGATGAGCAGAAGCTACTTTATCTGCGCGCTTATAAAATGATGCTTATACGCATCGGCACTTATGCCATTGATGATACGCAATATTTCCCTTGCGATAATCCAGATACCACACGAACATATACGGATACCATTTCTGTCGATGGATATGAATACACCCCTGCACTAAATCATTACCGACAATGGGATTCGTTTTATAGCACATTACGCAGTATTTTTACCGAGAGTTTTCTTGATTCCGATTATCTATCCTCCGATGGGGTGACCTATTTCCGCCCAATAGAGGGAAATATGTACTATATTTCGACTGAGCGCGGTTTTGACCCCGGATATAACCAAGATTCAACATTGATGGATTTTTCTTTGCGGGAAGATACCCCTGACAAAATTGTTATCCAAGTGACTGCAACCTATGCCATTGATGAATCAAGCAGCCAAGCCTTCCGTCAAGCGGTTCTGGATGGACTCATATCTAACACAAAAAATTACTCAATTGCACTGGTTCGAGGAGATGACGGATGGCGTTTTTCTCAATTTGATGTTCCCTACTAAGGCATACCAAGATTAAGATTCATCCAAAAGAGCCTTTGAGTGATTTTAAAATCACTCAAAGGCTCCAGGGGGTGCAACTAGTCAAACATATTATACAGCTATGGTTGCTTTGCGATGGGGGATTTCCATTGCTGTACCTCTTAATTTTGATTGCATTAGTGACGCTGGGTGAGGATATAATTCACGACCGTTGTCATCGAGTTGCGATTCATGGCTTCTTGCAGCGTATATTTACTGCCAGTGCCGGGATCAAGAACAATGAGTTCAGAAGTCGATGCACCGTTGCCAGTGTAGCCAACGCCGACAACAAAGTGTGTAGTGCTATTGTTCTTCAACTTGATGATAATAGGATTGTTTGCCTGAATCTGTGCTTTTGCAACGGCAAACACATTGCGCGTACCACTAGGATTGTAGCCATCCGCTTTGATTTCACCTGCACAACTGGAAGGAATTTCCCAATAAAGTAGGCCATTGGCGGACCACTTGCACTCCTGATAAATTTCATTGGCGGAATACTGGCGAGGGCCAAAAATATTGGCAATATCAAGCAAGCAAGTAAGCGAGCAACCATATCTATCGCAAATACTCATAACCTCCGGTGTAAACTGACTCCAGTTGTAAGTTCTGTTGGTAGGCAGATCAATCTCACCCTTGGTGCTGGAACCACTTACCTTTTCCAGTTTAAAATACTGGCGATTACTATTGATTTTGCTGGTCCAGTACAGATAGTTGTCATCCGCATTTTTGGTCAGGTAAAGGCCGCGCTTTGCCAATTTGATACGCATATTGCCGTTTTCAGTTTCGGTATTGATGAGCGAATCCTTCTGCGTTTCAGCTGTACCGTCATAATACCATACGATTGCGTTATTGTTACCGCTATGGCGATTCATGACTTTACTAGTGTCGCGCGCCAAGCGCATCAATACAAGGTCGCCAACATAGTCAAGGCCCCACTTCTGGTCACTGTTGTCAAGTCAGGTATACAGCAACAGACGTGTGCTATTTGCTACAGCAGAACTGTTATCAGTAGAATAAAGATTGACAACGTTACCCGTGGCCGGATGGATGATTTTGTAATAGTCCATTTTGTTTCTCCTTTGCTTAATTTTCCGTTTAGTACCTCGTCAGGTGCTTTTTTGAACGTTCATTAAGTAAAGAGAATAGAAAGTACTTTTTGTAAACCAACATTGAGTCTGATACATACTCAAATCTCTTGCTGATGGATCTTCAACGTGCATTGACAGCTGACGAATACCATGTCATCTATGATCACTTTTTCCGTCAAGATAGCATTCAGGCGATCGCTGCAAGAGATAAGAAATCTCGTCAAGCCATAAACAAATGCAAAAAGATTGCATTAGAAAAATTACGTCGTTATTGGGGAATCAAGCAATAATCATCACGTATACTGTTACCGCTTTTCAATTTTCCGGGCTGTTTCGCAGAAAAATTCAAAGGAGGTATCTGTTATGAAGCATCCGATTACTAAAATTGTTCTTCCGATTACTTAACGTTCATTAAGTAAAGAGAATAGGAAACACTTTTTGTAAGCCAATATCTGTGATGTCACCAATCTTTTTCAGGATGCTACGCTTTCACCTGCATACTTGCCTCTGAAGCTGCCCAAAGGATTTTCTACGTATCCTATGTGAGGAATAAGTAACTATGAAGAAATTAATTTTGTTATTTATTGGTAGTATTATACTTTTCAGTCTTTGGAAGTGTGTATTTTTTCCGTCCAAGGATTCCACAAGTAGTTCTGAAAATTTTCCTATCCCATCATCATCTTCAGATACCACTTCCAAAGAGCCAAATGAATCCGATGCCGTTTTGAAATCCTCCAATTCCATGCGGGAGTCATTATCGTCCTCTTCGAGTACATCTGACGAACCCTTTTCGGCAGATGAGTCGAACGAATATAAATCCGAAGAACTTATTGATACAACAGCACAGAAATTCTTTTCAGTTCCGGAAAATCTTGCTTATTTCAAAATATATCTTGAAATTCTTGCATCTTATGTGTATGAGCCCTGTGAGATGTCAGGTCTTGCAAGTCATCAAATTATAGACCCGGCCGTCTTTATGTGTAGCCGCAATTCGTTGATTATTGATAACTCGAATGGAATAATCACATTAAAAGAGTCGGATGTCGAAAATTGGGGAAAGAAACTTTTTGGCACTACAATCGACTTTAATCAGATTGATGAACAAAGGCCGTATGCCTTTTTTATGCAGTATGATAATGCGAATCACATAATTTCCGCACATTCTTTCTCCGATATTATCGCCGTCCGAGGCTATGGAGTAGATAGTGACAATGTTCAAATCCAAATAAATGGAACGACCATATATGTAATTGCTCCTATTTTAAAAATTGAAGATCGCGGTATTTGGGAAAATTACCACGTTTTGCGTTACACCTTTGAATTCCGAGACGCTGAAACAGATGCCCCATATTGTCTGCTTCAGAGCGTGGAATTATGTTCCTAAGATTGTGCTACGGGATCGTTCATTTGGGTTACTATTTGAGTTTTTCGCTTATAGAAAAACTCCTTCTGGAATTCTAACGCATAGCCAAAATTCCAGAAGGAGAAAGTTGTGGAACATTCTCAACAGAATTGAAATTGTTTTTTATCAATCTCAATGGTGTGTTTTATATCTTTTTAGTGCGTAATATAATTGAGCGGGTTCACCCAAATACCAGAATGATACAGTTCTTGAACAGTCGAGTTGTTAAAATAAGTCCCCGTTTTAACCTCAAAATGAAGATGAGATCCATCGCCATTGATAGCAACAACTTTACCAGTATTGCCAACATAGCCAATCAGATCGCCTTCCGCCACATATTGGTCGGCAGAAATCAAGCTAGTAGGCGCCTCGCGCAGATGGTAGTAACAGGTCATTCCGCAAGTGTTACCCTTGCTATCAAAATGTTCCAGAAAAACAGCATTGCCGATAGAGTCAACGGCAGCTTCGTTTGTGGATCCCTGCCAGCTATAGACGCGAATTACGCGCCCACTTGTTGCTGCATAAACAGGAGTACCCTTACTTGCAATATAGTCTACCCCGCGGTGCCCACCATCAACAAACTTCGTACTAATTCCGGAATAAGAAACAGGGCATCGCAGCGAGAGACCGTTGCCAGTTGCACTGCCGGGATTGGCACCGGGTTCCACAAAAGAGAAAATCTGGTCCTTCTCGTTAGTAAAAGCCATCCACTTCAGAGAAGAGCCTACAACGGTAAGATACAGATTACGCTGCGCCAGCTTCAGGCGATATACGCCACCGAAACTTACAGCCGGTTCCAGCGTAATAACGGTATCCTTGTCCGCAGCGGAGTTCAGGTGCCAAACGATACAATTGGTATTTTCGGTGTTGTAATTCAGGGCATACCAACCGCCACCGCGCTGAAGAACAATTCGCACCTGGTTATCACTGCCATAGCGTTCGAGTGCCCAACGCTGGTCGGGATTGTTCGTGCGGGCATATACGGTAACCTTCTCACCATTGTTGACCACATTGTTTTCATGGTCGCCATTCAGGTTTACATATTTGCCACTACTGGAGTTATAGATTTCATAGTAGTGATTGTACTGAAAAGCCATTTAATATTCTCCTATTCTTTTTTATTTGCTCCTCGTCAGGAACTTGTTTGAACGTTCATTAAGTAAAGAGAATGGGAACAGATTTTTGTAAACTAATATTAAAAAATCAACGCAAAATCTGTGATGTTACCGACCTTTTTCAGAATGCTATGCTTTCCCATTCATACGCGCCTCCGAAGCTGTTCAAAGAATTTTATATGAGGAATAAATACAAAGTGTGTCGTGCTACTGCTTTTTTAACTTAATGATAATAGGATTTCTTGCCTAAAAGGAGGGTTTACTTATGAAAAGACCAAAAGCACTCGCAATGATTTCAATTACATTAACTGCTTTTGTGATTTCTGGATGTGGTATCACCATAGCACAATCTTCTTCCAACTCGAGCGATTCTGAAAGTAGCGCTCCTGCTTCAAACAGCCCCGAACAGAATGTTTCTGATTTACCACCTACACCTCAAATTATTTCGACGCCTGCGTCTTCTGCTTTAAGCGAAGCACTCAGTAATACATCGGAATCTTTTTGGCTCTTAGCTAATCATGAACAGTATTTGACAGGCGTAGTAACTGATTGCCATTTTGAAACGTATCCGCAAAAATCATATATCTGTTTTACCTCAAACGGACAAGAATATCGGATAGAAGGTAGCTTAGGCCGAGAGGGCGAAGGCCTTTTACAATTTCATAATCAAGGCTCCTATTCTGGAAAAGATTCTGAGGAATGTCATTCCGGCTGGTATATAGTCGCCTATTTTGAAGATGATTTAACTACAGGGCAAACCACGATTACGCAGCCTAAAGACATTTTTCTTTCAGCCTCCGAGGATGTTTACAATCAAATTCCAAAAGTGGATTATTCATTATCTGTGTTGCATAAAAATTTTGATGATATCAATGACAAAAGAGTTTTTATCCCATCTGAAGCAATGCAACGAGTCTCCGACTATGCTGGATTAAATGGTATGCAAAAGCAAAGTCTCTCCGCAGGCGTTTGCATATATACCAATGGGCAGCATACATTATCTTTCCAGGGCCTTCATTATAACGATTATTATCATTTGGACCGGGAAGCCGCCGCTAATGTATATTCAGATGACCCAACTTTATCTGTAAGATATCATGATACATCATTTCCTGGTGATGGTATTACATCACAACCATTTATCGAATATGAAATCATCGACAAGCATGGAGACAATACTGACTTTTACTATGTCACTATTAGTGGGGAAGTCTCTCCACTTCAAACGCTTTACGATATGGACAATGGTGTTTTAATCAAAAAATAAAAAACGGGAACTGCCCGATGCAGTTCCCGTTCCCGTTATTCGCCAGACATGTATCCGTACGGACGAATCGTAGTTAAAGGATTACTAGGATTGTAGCTGGAGCCTGCGGGGCCAGTAGAACCCGCAGGACGAATTTCAAAGTGAAGATGTGTAGCATCTACACCAGCATTACTCTGATAGCCAATAATCTGACCCGCATTCACAGTTTGCCCCTCAACCACAGGGATGTTCTTCATGTGGATATAATTAGTCACGATATTGTTCTGAGATGGAACACGAATACTTACCGTACCGTAAGTTCCACCGGAATACACAACAGTACCACCGTAAAGGGCATAAATAGGAGCGCCTTCATAATAGTTAATATCAACACCTGGATGGAACTGCTGATTGGTGCCATTTGCAATGCGTTCACCATACAGATAGTAACATGTCTGCGCATCCGTCAAATTTGCACCACTGCCGAACACCTTTTTGATATATTTTTGGAGAACTTTTTTTACCGCCGTACCGGCGGCAGACGTATTAAAATTCGTGCCATCGCTAAAACCACATCCCGGATGGAACTCAACATCCATATCAAAGCCAGATGCCTGCTGCTTGTCAGGAATATTTGTAATGATGAAGGTTTTTTCTGCTACTGCGGACGGAACAGTCGTATCTTTGTTTAAAATACTGGTAGAATCTTCACCGCTAGAGCCGCCACTGGACTGTGATGCGCAAAGCTGCCAAATCTGATTTGCACGTTCGTCTCGTACGGCCCACTTCACGTTTGAACCGCTTTTGGTGCTTTCTGCCGTCAGATACAAATTGTTATCTGCCTCGTTTCGATAGCACTGAATCAGATAGAGGTTCTGGCTTGCGTCAATCGTCTTAAAATTGATTTTGGAATCATTCGTGTTATCGCTCCAAGTATGAATATCACAGTTACCATATTTATCGGAACCCAGCCAGATATTCAATGCGTAGTTATTGTTGATTTCACTTTTGATTCGCGCATAGCCGTTGGAAACATCAATACGCCAGAGCTGGTCTGCAATCTCCTGTTTGTCCCATACAACTACATTGCGGTTCTGAGAAACCTGAGTATTGCCATAGACGCTTAGCGCAACATTAGTATTGTATCGGGGAACAATCCAATAAGTCTTGCCGTTTTCGTAGCCCATAAAATTATAACTTCCTTTCTTTTTTGCACCTCGTCAGGTGCTTTTATGAACGTTCACTAAGTAAAGAGAATATAAGGCATCTTTTGTAAACCGATATTTCAGAAATATCAAGATTGCTATTTAGTATTTAAGGGGGTAAGTTTATGAATTTTCAAAAAGCAGCATCTGTTCTTTTAAGTGCGTTAAGCGTCTGCTTCTTATCGAGTTGTGATATTCCATTAGAAGAGCCTGCTCCTTCTAGCAAGTCCCAAGACGGTTCAGTTCTTTCCAATAGCCACGAGGAAAGTACATTCACTACAGATTCAAGCATCTCTAAATCGGAAAGTTCTGCTCCATCAAGTCCTGTAGCAACAGACACCCCAGAACAATCCCCTATAGATACCACAAAGGAATATTCGGATCTTTCTTTCTTAACAGCCGACCAACAAGAATTGTATCGGGTTGCTTATGATGCTAAAGATGGATTGTACGGTATGGGAGATAACCTTATGTATCTATGGGGCTATCGACCTGTTTTGGACGATAACGAAGCTGTCGTCTACATAGACGAAGACTATGTTTTATACGATGCTAATTTTTATGAATTTTCAAATCATATCCACCAAATTTTCACAGATAGTTTTCTTGCTAACTCCGACTATCCTGTAAAGTTTATTGATTACGATGGAGATGTTGCGGTCAACTACAGCCTCAAAAAAGATATCGTGTATGGTACAACCATTCAAGTTAATGAAGCCTTTCCGAATACATATCGCTTGGTTTGCAGTTCAGAAAACAGCATTGATTTCACATTGATTTCCCACTATGATCGAAATGGATGGAATGGTCAAAATGATTCAATTGATGTTTACACCATCGAGTATCCAATACGCATGATTAAATTGTCTGACGGTTGGCGTATTGATGAATTTCATACCACCATGTTCGGGTGACAAAATCAAGGGAGACTAGTCTCCCAGTCTCCCTCGATTCTTGTAGTTCTTCCTTTACATGAAGTTTGCCGTTATAGCAGCGCTTTTTGACGTCAATGTTTAGATGGTGCTTTGCGGATTTTGGTAATTCCCAAAGATGTACCTTTACAACTAAGATTCATGCCCGCTGCCAAAGATTTTCTCGTACCGTCTGCCGGATCAATAATGATGATATCTTCAAAACTGGAGCCGCTCGTATAATCAAATGCGAGCATCCAATGCCCCTCCCCACCGGGGCAATAGCAAATTGGCGGGATACCCGTATCAATGATAGATTTAATATATGCCACCGTTTCTGCATCCGTCGGGCGTTTTGCCACCTCCGTATCCAAAATAAAGCTCCAACCATTTTTCGCCAGCCATGTGTAACCTTTGTTGGAATTCCAGAGTTTGATGTTCCCATCGCTTGTGGTAACGTATCCATCAAAAGAGGTCACCGTATAATTTTCTCTGTCCCGATACGCCGCAGCCATAATGCCCGCCGTAACAGCACACCCATTGCCTTGGAACCAAGGTGCCGGATGATTTTTCTGGCTCAGCCATACAGGGATAACAATTTTCCCGCTAGTGCTACCACCGCCGCTAGTCTGCGTAGTGCAAAGCTGCCATACCTGATTATCTGCACCAGATGCACTTTCCCACGTCAGAGAAACACCGTTCGAATTGGATGCCGGAGTCAGGTACAGGTTGTGGTTAATCATCTTGATGCGGTACAGGTTGTTGGTTGCATCGACAGTCAGCAGATCAATCAGCGCATCGCTTTCGTTACCAGAAATCCGAAAGAAATCGCACACGCTGCCAGCCCCGCGGCCATAGATGTTCAGCCCATACTCATTGCCGAGATCAGAAAGCAGCTGGCAGCCACCATCGACCTTGTGAACTTTAAGACGCTGATCTGCTGCACCAGTTGCCGCATACAGCGTAGCTTTCTGGTGATCTGCAATGTTGCCATTGCCATAGCGATTCAGCCAGAAACTGCTGTTGCCGCGATACGGGCGGAAATAGTAAACATTTTCAAAAGTATAAGCTATTTTTACACCCCTTCTTTGTGTTGTTCTTACACCTCGTCAGGTGCTTTTTGAACGTTCACTAAATAAGGAGAATTGTATCTTTATTTTGTAAACTTTATTTTGTTATTTTTTATTATTACTTATAAAAAGGAGTTGTTCTTTTATGACAAGCAACGGTCAAATTATTCGTAGCCTTGATGGTATTAAATGCATTTCCGAAATGCCACCGCATATGTATCTTTCGACCATTGTAGAGCCGTCTCTTCAAACCATCCTATTATCGAAATGGTCAACTTTTCCTCGCTTTTTATCGTTTATTATTTCTGCTATAATTGGATTTCTGTTCATATCCTATAGTACCGAAATTCCAATTCTTTTCGCATCACCTGAATATGGCTCACAATATGCGTTCATCTTTTTTATCGTCTGTGTTCTTCTTTTATCCATATTCTTATTATACAATTCACGATTTTACTTTATATGGGCAAATAACTTATGGTATAAATTTATTCTAAAAAGAAATTTCCATCGCTTTTCTGCTGCTGACTCATACTGCAGACAGTATGTTGAATTCCGAAGCGACAATTCTATACTTCACAACCACTTGTACAGACCATTTAATGATCAGCCGCTCAATGTTCTTTCCAAAGAAAAGCTTCTATGCCTTTTTATTGCCAGTGATTTTATAATGATCCTCGCACTTAAAAATCCTAAAAAGATTACCGCTACGTTTTCAAATTTTGATATTCTGCAAAATTTATATAAAAGCAATCTTTCTTTTAGCGATAGTATTTATATTCCATCTTCGCTGTTTAGCCGTTCTGACTGGGATACTTTGCAAAGCGAAATCAAAGTAATGGGTTTCCCAACAGTTGAGATTTCGTCACCGATTTCTTCCACCAATGTATAGCTACATATATTAAAGCAGGAAGTCCTATATTTTCCACTATTTTTGTAGTAA
>OGZR01000418.1_pt1 | contig 19727 bp, 20 predicted proteins | sample 1576851 | NCBI WGS metagenome assembly OGZR01 (sample SAMEA3541492, study PRJEB24748) | human gut metagenome | biome: human gut; feature: human-associated habitat; material: faeces | place: China | collected 2012
ACGGTAAAGTAGTTTTTAATTTTTTGATTGAGCAAAAGGAGTAAAAAGAAATGGCACTTACTGAAGAACAGCTTAAAACTCTGCCGACTGACCCTAGTCTTACTCAGGCTTTTGCAGGCAAGGACGTCCTTCTTTATGTAAACGGACCGTCCGGCACTGCCGCAACGCCTGTGTGGACCTTGGTTGGCGCGCAGAAGGAAGCAAATACTAAAAATTCCGCCGATACTATCGATGCAACTAACAAGACTTCCGGCGGCTGGGCTTCCCAGCTCGCAGGCACTCGTAAATGGACCATCAGCTTCTCCGCCCTCCAGGTTCTGGATGACAACGGGCAGGACATCCTGGACTACGCTTACCGCAAGGGCATTAAGATTCAGGTTAAACTTGCACGCCCGGACGGCAAGTTTAGAACGGGCTGGTGTTATGTTACTGAATTTGATGAAGGCAACGCCGCTACCGATGCCGCAACCATTACCGCCACTCTGACCGGTGACGGCGAGCTGAGTGCTTACCAGGCAGCCGCTACAACCAACCCTTAATGGAGGTAACTAAATGAAGAAGGCCATTACGTTTAAAATGGGGGAAAAAGAGTACTCCCTCATGTTTAATACGAAGGCCCTGGCAGAAATGGAGCGCCTTAATCATGGGCGCTCTATTATGCTAATAATGGGCTCCATGCTGCGAAACTCGGCAGCTGCCTACAGCACTCTCAATCTTGACTTTACCCTTGCCGGGCTTAAGGCAGGACTGCAGAACATGCCGAAGTTTCTAAGCTGCCTATGCGGCAGTGATCCTTGTAAACAGATAACTAATTGTTTTTTTCGGAGGTGCATTTATGACAATGACAAATAAAAAAATGCTTGCCATCTTGCTAGCAAGCGCAGACAAGACGCAAGCCCAGGCGGCTGAGATTCTTCGCAAATTCCCGCAGTCGCTAAATATGACTGTAAATAATAATAATTTAAGAGTGTGCGAACTCTTAACAATTTGCGACGCTTTCAACGTTTCGATTGATTTTAAAGATTCAAATAATAATGTTGTTCTCTCACTGTCTGCTAATAATAGAAACAAGACAGACGCCAGGGAGAACGGAGCACACAGCCGCGGCGAGGCGTGACTGTCTGTAAATCTAATGAAGACATAATGTATATTAGTGTTAAATATATTGACTAAATCAATATAATGATTTATAATATATATAGCAAATAATTTTTGTTGTTGTTGCCTGGAGGTAAACAATCATGAGAAAAAAGTACACGGTTGAGAAATTATTAGAAGACGCATTAGATACGTCTTGGCTTGATTATCAAATGATTTTAAACGCATTTGACGGTGTAAAGGCTTCTTCTGAATGTGAAAAAATTTGGTGTTCTGTAGTTTTTCTAAGCTGCCTATGCGGCAGTGATCTATGCATGTGCATAGAGATTTCTTAGATTCTATCATACCATCCGGAATTACGTGATGCAAAACCCTTTTAAAAGGGGGCTTCGAAAAAAGTTAGATTTTATCGCTCTTTTTCCGAAGCCTTTTTTATTTGGGTCAAAATTCGGGTACTGCTGCACCCTTGCTCAGCCCGTAAGTTGTAAATCCGCCCTGGCCTTCTTCTTTCTTTTCTTCTTTTTTGACGAAAAGATTGAAGGTTTGCCCTGTAGATAAGCTCTTTAACTGAATGAAGGGAAGGTCATACTTTTCTTCTCTTTGTTTTAGCATCTTGAAAGCTGCTTTCTCGGTAACTTCAGGATGCCTTTTTGCATATCTACGGGCTTTTCTGGCAATGGAGCTGTCCGGCTGGTATCTTGCGAATTTTACATACCCTTTGACTTTGGACTCCGGTACTTCCCGAATGCTTGTGATATGAACGTAATCACTCAATCGTCTCAGTGCTTTTTTCAGATCCAGTTTTTTCAGATCTGCTTCTTCCGGTGCAAAAACTCTTGCCTTTTCTCCCATAGATTCATCAGCATATTCAGGAAATGAGACTCCATAGATTTGTTTATGATCTATATTTTCCCGGTCGGCGAATGCCAAATGGATCTGTGCATAGACTTTTGTCCAGAGGAAATCCGGCGGAATTTCAGCATCCGGAATCAATGTAATTTCTTGATAGTATTTCATCATAATAAATTACTCTTCATCGTTCTTGCCAAAGACACCGCCGCGTACCAGGACTGCCATGACATAGTTTTTGTCATCATCGGAATCAAGATCTACGCCATTTGAGTAATCATCAAAGAGCGTGTAGAAGTCTTTCTTTTCTTTCGGTGTTCTGTAAGCCATGCCCATGTTTGTTACGGCGCCGTATGGTTCAACAGCAATTGGTCCGGTTTCTACTTCATCAAAGCTCGGATACCAGGTATCGATAGCACGGATAGCGTTGCCAAGCTTCTGTGAATGCATAGCTGCGATATCATTTACCTGATAAAGGATTTTGCTCTTCTTTTCTCTGCCTTCCACTTTATCTTTGTTCAGGATCATTTCTTCGCTGGGGTATACTTCCTGTCCCTGTCCTTCGAAGGCAAATGCAGTGACTTTCAAGAGGAGATAGTTTCTTTCTCCGCAAAGTGCCTCAGCAATGAGACCTGCAAGTTCTTCTACATCGTCAGATGTGTCACCGAAATCTTTCAGAGAGAAATCGTATGCATCAAAGATCCATTCCTTTTCCACGCCATCTTCTTTCAGCGCGACAACATGGACTTCAATTTTTTCTGCGCCGACACGGTTTCTCCAAAGGAAACGGCCATTTGCAAGGTTCAGCGCATAGCGGCGAGACAGTTCTTTGAATCCATTTTCTGCAATGAAATCTTCTCCCATTTTTTTGATGCTTTCATAATGTTTTGGATCATTGCACGCCGAAGGATACTGAACGCCAGAGAGTACTTTGACAGTGAATTCAAGTTTCAATGTATCTTCATCCATCGTCAAAGAAGCGCTGTCGACAGTCTGCAGGTTTGCTTTCTGAATTTCTTCATTCAGTTTAGCCGGATCATTTTTTACAGCACCTTTCAGACGATTAGAAATTGTGCCGCGAACTGATTTTTCCTGAAGTCTGACTGGAACAGCTTTGCCGCTTCTGTCTTCCCATGTCGTTCCATACATATAGCCGTCAGATACAACCAGTTTCTTTTCGAATGCGAGTACTTCACCTTTTTTTTCCATTTTACATTCCTCCCTAATTAAATTTTCTGATTTCTGCAAAGATATAATTCCTGACTTTCATCATAAGCATACCGCCACATCATATCGTCAATTGAATCGAAATGATACGGCATACGGAATTCACCGAGTGTTACGACACTTTCAGCAAACCGATGCTGCGTTTCTTTATCACGCTGATTTCTGCAGATTCCCAGTGGTGACAATCCCTTAAAACCTACAGAGATCGGGATGATCCAGCCTGTGCCTTTTCTCGAAAGATTCCATCCCGTAATTTTCCCATTTTCATCTTTCCTTGCGCTCATATTGACTTTCGTATAATCAAGAAGCGCATCAAGACCGTTAGTGCCATTTTCCATTTCCTGCTTAAGGATATCCCGTCTTTCAATGATGACATATCCTGGCATGAGCATACCTCTTACTCTGCGGATTGTTGCTGGATCATCTACATCGGTATACTGTATGCTCATACTTTGTATCCTGTTGATATCACCGCCAGCGATTTTCATCCGCCAGATTTCGCTCTGTACTTTTTCAAGAATGGCATCTTTATCATCAGGATCCAGTCCATCGATCTCGATTAAGATGGAAGCCGAAAGGTCAATGTGCGGTTCCTCAATCGTAGGTGGCCTTTCCCAGTCAGCTCCCTTTTTAATTAATGGATTCGCCGTATTAACAACAGCATTCCCATACGCTCCTTTAAACACATGCAGCCTTGTTTTATGAAAGCTGACTGCGACACCCGTGAAATGGATCTCTGAAAAATCAGTATCTTCTCTCTTTTTCTGATTCAGACCGCGAACTTTTCTTTCTAAAGCATGGACAGCTCCCAGCCATGCTGTCATAGCCGGAACTCCGATCGTATATGTACTGCTCATTGCATTTGCGTTATGAATCTGCATTTTCCTAATCACAAGATATGTACTCATAATCCCAGTCTCACCTCCTCACGCAGCTGATCATAAATGGTGTTTCTGAAGTAATCCGTCTCTGCATCTCCGAGAGTTACCTTTTCGTCTCGTTCAATTTTTTCATATGTACGAATAATCCAGCGCGCGAAATCCTTGCTGACAGCTTCTACCCACGCGTCTCCTTCTCTTTCACTTTCGTATGCATTGTCGAGCCAGATTTTCTGAAAACGTGGAAGCCCATTGTACTTTTCATCATCACTCCAGCCAGAAGGATTCTCTTCACGGATTCTTCCGGCAGTCATCATGGCCGTATCAATGATTCCCCCAAGGATCCGATCTCTCTTCTCTCTAATACCTGCATTATTCCAATTGATTTTAAATAATGCATGCAAACGTGATACGAAAGATCTGTATTCGGAATACGGAACGGATTCTTTAAAGAAATTCCTCTTTGGAAGAATTAAATCCCGTTCATTCAAAACAGGCGGAAGTGATGAAACCAGATATCCTTCCCCATGATGCAGCATGTTAAGCCCACTAATGTTCTGCGGCTTTGTCCCGCCGAAGGTGATGACCGTCTTATCCCAGACATTGCTGCAGTCCTTCCCATAATTAGGATCTTTAGGATCCCTTGCAGCAGAGAATTCTCTTCTAATGATGTTCAGCTTATCAAACAATGTTCCCAATTCACTAGTGCTTGGCATTACTGTCAAAAGATGATATTCTCCTTCACTTATTGGGAAATAAACCTGCCTTAAATTCTTATCTGTAAATCCCCTGGTTCCTGTCTTAAGGTCCTTAAATTGCTGATACAATTTCTCCGAGTCAATTCCATAAAGCTTCAGTTCATCGGCTTTTCCATCCTGGTTCAGAATGTGTTCCAATATAGACTGTCCGTCTTCCATTTTATACAAGAGAAGCATAGCCGCTGTCATGATATTGGCATTCGTATACACGATATCCGTCTCACATTGTGTATTTTCCGTTGTCAAATATCCGTCAGGCCTCTCTTTGCTCTCTACATAGAGATGCACAGTACTGTCAGGATTAGCAAATTTTCCCACATGTGTTGCTAATGTGTATTTAGATATTTGCTTCTCTAAGAGATCGCGTACCCAGACGCCTATCTTAACACGCCTGGCTTCTTCATCTAGAAAACCGTCTGGTAGTTTCTTGCGGTCTTCGACAATTTTCTTAGCGACTGCTTTACTTTCAAGAAATTCCGCAATTTCTCCCAAATTTCTCCCTTCCCTTCCTTCTTAAACACTCGTTTTCGAGAATAATCCGAATTGGTCAGAATAAAACCATTCTTTTTCTAAATTGTCAGGTATGATAATTTCTCCATACTTCTCAGACTTTTCAAAAAGAATTTCTTCTTCCTGCCTGAAATCTGAATCATTTACATAACGTTTCAATGCTTCTTTATAATCCCTCTTCAGCCATAAGTTTTTCTCGATCCCCTCCTTAAATTTTGGAAACGCTTCAATGCTTCTTTTCCTTCCTACTGAAACAAATTCCCTATCTATATACTCAGAAAACTTGATCTTATTATCTTCAAACAATGCGGTCAGGCGTACATCTGGATACGTTTTTTCTCTGAATCGGTTCAAACGCTGCGGCAATGCTGTCATCCACCAATATTCCCGGATCCATCCATTGACCGCTTTGGCTCCGCTGCTTTCTTTATCGTTGAAATCTTCCATCGCTTTCTGCTCGAGATCAATTAAATTCGTTCTCCAGGTTAGCGGGTCCTCTTTTCTAATACGCGGAATGGAATCAATCCTCTTTAAAACATCCTCTTTCAAAATACCTTTAAGATCATGACTTTCCAGCTTATTCTTTCCACTTTCATAGCCTGGATATATAAAGGCAGGTGCCTTTCCATTTAATCCTCTTAGATTCCATCGCATGACGGCTATATTTTTCTTCTCAATATTTTCGCTCATGATTCTATGACGAAGGACTCGTCCGGCAAGCTGGATAATCGAGCGATACGACGAAGGCTCAATCACTGACCAATCGAGATCGTGATCCCGTCCTACTTCTTCTACAGGCGTTGCAACAATAATGAAAACGACATAATCTGTTGTTGCTTGATCAATATGTTTTCGGAGAACCGGATCCTTGATGTCAACAGGCTCTCCATACAGCGTTTTCCTCTTCAATACACTATCCAAATACTTTTCCTGCTCATGACGAAGCAGCAAAATCTGCCGGCTGTGATAGGTCATAATGCGCGGTGTTATATCATCTTTATCCCAATCCGTATTCTGCAGTAGGTACAAGCTGACTTTTACACATGGATCAATATTTGCCATACGAACAACACCGATAGATACTTTTTTGCCTGTCTTCTCGTCTACAACGAAATTTTCTTTGGAAAGACGGACAACCTGTTTCCGGATGCTTTCGAAGTACGATTGCATCTTATCAGACTTGGCATCTTCAGTGTCTTCATCCTCACAATCTGCTATGTATCCTGACCTCTTTGTTATTTGCCGTGTTAATTTCGCGACGCGCTTTTCGATGAATGATTGATGAAATGCGCTATAGTCGGAATCATCATCTGTATTCATGAACTTCATCTCAGTTCGGAATTCATCACAGAGTACGACGCTGACACGTTTCTTGGAAATAAAGAAACTGTTCCTGCATTTCACACCGGCTATATAGGCTCTATACATGCCTTCTGCCAAATCGGGAGGAATTGTCGCTGAAGAAAGAACAACATTTCTTCCATACATTCCCGCCAGATGCACGAGCCGGGAAATGGCAGTCAGGTCTTTCTGCGTAAAATCATCGATTTCATCGATAACTAGATCAGAGGACATCAGCCGGAGCATCGGAAGAATGAAGCGTCCGCCCCGTATTGTTTCTGTCGCCCCCATCATATGATCGATTGTCGCAACGAGAACGGGCTTGTACAAGAAAGCACTGTTCTTATCTGCATCGATCCCTCTCGCAGGTTTGAAGAAAATATTCATGAAAGCTCGCTGCTCATCGTTCAAAGAGTCTTCATAAGCAAGCCCTTCAGCGAGAGATATATCTTCGCCGTCTTCATCTTCCATTGCTGATCGTTTTTCTTCCAGCTCCTTATCTCCTTCGTGAAGTTCCAGAACTGCTTTTGACCCGATCAATACAGCAAGGTCATCTTTGCTGAGTTTGATTCTTTCTCTGTACTCATCGCCGGTCTGCAGTGTCAGAGTACGGAGTCCTAATGCCAGAATGTAACGCAGGGAATCTCCTCCTGGAGAAAGCGCTCTCATAATTTTTGCATTGGCAAAAGTTTTACCGCAGCCAGTACTTGCAATATTTACAACAAAAGATACCTGATCTTCTCCACGATCTTTGCGGAAATTTCGTATTGTCTCAGCCGCCTTATCCTGCCAGGAAAACTTTCCAGGGCTTCTCTTCTTCAAAGCTTTGACGTCATACGTCTTTTCCATCTCTTCCGCAAATCTAGGCAGCTGATGCGCTACGCGAAGTGCTTGATCTGAAACGCCCGTCATATGCTCCTCCAGAAACTGGTTCTTCTCAGATTTTCTTTTCTTATTCCTGAAAGAAAAGGTATTTGCCCAAAGGTCTCTCGCGCTCCACTTCCCGTCGTCCTGCTTCGCATCGCCATCCAAAGAGGAAAAATAATGGTCTCCCAAAACTAATGCCAGGCGAGCGTTAAGCAGTATTTCACGGAAAGCCGGATCATAGTCAGGATCTTTCATGATCTGCTTCAAGGTATCGTAATCCTGAAGAAGTCTGCCGGTCCATTTCTTCAGATGCTTTTTCCAAATGTTTCCTTCGTTCCAAAGTATCCCATGAGAAAAGCGGAAACATTCCTGCCGCTTCTCTACAAAATCCGGATCATCATTTTCGTATCCCCATGATGATTTCAAACTTTTCATCATTTCATAAAAAGTTTCTCGTTTTTCATCTTCATAAGCGCGCCGGTCATCCTTATTTAAATCCGGAAGTTTATGATGTGAAAGAATCAGCCACGTGAGACATTCCGCGGCAGGCGGAAGCTTTTTTAACTTCGTTACATCTGATTTCCCCGCTTTAGCTTCATTTTTCAAGATATTTAAAACGATTTCTTCTTCAAATGTGCCATCAGCGAATTTCTTGAGCCAAGGTGTATCATCTTCAAAATCGCCTGATGCTTCTACGCATGCTTCAATCATCTTGCAGCTCATCCATTCGTGACGGAACGGATCCCGCTCTTTCGTTCCTGAGCGCAGCTTCTTTTGAAAGAAATCCGATGCTTTGCCCCAATCGTGAAAAAGTCCCGCCAGACCGGCCAGCTCTTTAATAATCGGCAGGTACTGCCAGTCGTTTTCCCATTCAGAATGGATGATTTTCTTTTTCGTCGTATTAACAGGTACAGCGCCTGCATCATTGAACTGGCTTCTGTCACCGACAATCCAGAGCAGATCGCTTCTTGCCCTCGACCTGATCCAATGACAAGAAACCGCCGTATTTTTTGTAGCATTTCTCCGAAGCGCAGTCCGCACTGCTTCCAGACCGTCCGAAGTTATGACCGTGCGCCAGGCGTCATCCCCAATTCTTTCCGCAAAGCTGTCCAAGATCGTACGGACCGTTTTCTGTGACTTACCGGTGCTTCGGCTGATCAATAATACCATCATAGGAAATCACCCGGCCCATATTTCAAACTACTGCGTTGGACGATTTCAAACATGTAATCCAGTGCTTTATGTTCTGTCAATTTATTCAAACACGTCATACGGAAATGCTTGTCATCATCGCCTCTGGCTGCTGAAATAAAACTCCAAGGCAGAATAATTGAGTCTTTGATCAGGTCCGCCACATCAAAGACAAGCGCGCCGCGCCTTGTTTTACCGTGCATGACCGCAAACCCATGCGGAATTCCCAATACCCAGAGAGTACAAGCTGCCAAACCATAGGCTAGGTAGTTTCCATGATTCAGGAAGATGTTCGCTTCATCATCACCGTCATGATTCCTGGTAAAATCCGGAAGTCTGGTTCTCTTAGCTGCATATTTATAGAGGGATTTGGTGAATTTTGCTTCTGACAGTAACAATTCCGTCACGTCTTTTGCACTGTCTATCTTACCTCTATAAACCGCCAATGCTCTTTCGATTTCAGGATCGTCCGCATTGAAATTTTCCTCATGCAGATCCCTATCTTTCCCCCATGTTTTTTCAAGAAAATTACATCTGGCTCTTTGGAAGTCTCTAGCCGTTTCGAGGCGTCTTTCTTTATTCATCCAGAACGAAATCCACCCCTGCATGTACTCCGTCGGACGATATTCGCTCTGCGGCATCATCCATTCAATATCCGTACCGGCAAAAAGAGGCGTACCACCGCCCCCGCAAAATCCGATCATGACACCTGCAGAAGCAAGCACCCGAACAGCTGCCTGGGTCAAGGATGTGCCGCTCCCCAAAAGAATGACCGTCGTATTGGCAACAGGAATATTCCAGAATAAATTTTCATCGCTGCTTTCAGTCAAGTAGACGACACGTCCATCCTTCTGCATGACTCGGCATTTCTCAAGATAATAAATATTGGCACGTTTAGAATGCAGAATCGCTTTGTAATTCGATTTCTTCAGAATCTCTTTCATCGCAGTTCCTCTTCGAAAAATGATTCATCTCTATATTTTTTATTTACGGATTTTTAATAAGTTGTTTTTATTATAACAGATAAACATGTCACGCTTTGTCATAGGAATGTACTATAAAAAACTTTTATGCCAGGCATTTCCTCTCCCTCATGTCAAAGATAGAATTTTGTTTAGCTGTCACAATTCAGCGTTTGTTCATGCTAAAATATAGAAAAGAATCAATACAGATTTTGCAAGGAGGCGAGCGGGATGAAGAAGCGGTTTATTTTGGATATGACAATGCTGTTTGTATTTCTGATCGTGGTCGGGTACAAGCCGCTTGGAAATTACTGGCATGAGACTTTGGGCATGGTGCTTTTTGTTCTGGTCTTTTTGCACAATTACTGGAACAGGCAGTGGTACAAGTCTTTGAGTAAAGGGTCCTGGGGACTGGAGAGGAAGTATACGGCCGCGGTTGACGGGCTTTTGATTGTTTCTTTCCTGGCTGTTCTCCTTACTGCTCCATTCATTTCCCGCTCCTACTCTCTTGGTTTCAATATTCATTTTCTTGAGGGTATCCATAAAGCGGGCGGCGCTCTTATGCTGGCGGCGATCGGGCTGCATCTTGGGATTCACTGGGCGATTTTGAAACCTCGTTTTGTGAACGGGCTGCATCTTGCTAATGTTTCGACAGCTGGAATAATCGTCCGGCTCGTGGTCCTTGGGATCGTTCTCGGCGCGATTTACTTTATTCTTCCGACGGGCACGCGTCCGAATCTGAATCCTTCCGGCGTGTATATCGGTATGCTGGGACATTTGGTGGATGTCATCGGTATTGCGGCGGTGTCTTACTTCATTCAGATGCATCTTAGGAAATTGGGACGTAAAGCGCCAGCAAAACCTGTGCGTTAATTGAAAAAGGGCTGTGGCGAAATGATTGCCTGTTTCGCTGCAGCTTTTTTGATTTCCTTTTCCATACATTTCTTCTATAGTTTCTCTGTCATATTTCGCATTTCACATGGTATCCTACCGCATGCTAAAATGAAGAAAAGAGGTTCTTGGGAGGTTTATTATGAAGCTTCGTATGATTGTAGACACGGTGATGCTTGTCTTATTCCTCGCGATTCTGGATTACCGCCAGATCGGGAGTTCGCATCATGAAATCTTCGGGATGATTTTCTTTGTCATCGTCATTTTCCATAATTATTTGAACAGGCAGTGGTATAAGTCTCTTCCGCGCGGGCGGTGGAACTGGGACAGGCGGTTCACGTTTCTGATCGATGTCGTGCTTATAGGTTCGTTCCTCGCAGTCATGATTACGGCGCCGCTGATTTCTTACAAGCTGTCGCTGGATATCAATGCGCCGCTCATCGTTCACAGGATTCACCGGATCGGCGGTTATGTGATGCTCGTTGCAATCGGGCTGCACCTGGGGATTCACTGGAGCGCTCTTCTTCCGCGTTTCAAGAAGGCTCTGCACCTGGGAAATACGAAGACTATTTCTATTTTCCTTAAGGTGCTTGCTGTGGCACTGGCCGCTGCAGGAATTTACTTCTCGTTTGGGTTCCACATGGGAAATCGTATTTTCCTGCTTCCTGTCACGGGGACACGGATGCGCGCGCCAAACGTGCCTGCCTTTGTTCTCGCCCATCTGACGATTGCGATTCTCTATGCGGAGATTTCCTATTATATACAGAAGTTCATCAAGTCGAGCGGAAGGAAACCAAGAGCAGTAAAGAAATAATAAAAAGAGGTTGTAGAAATGATCGCACATTTCTACAACCTCTTTTTTATTTCTTATTCGCTTTTCAGAACGTATCATGGGCGGCGTTGTCGTACCAGTGGTATTCTATCTGCTTGCAGATTTCTTCTGCTTTTTCTTTCCCGAACTGATCGGCAACAAAGCCTACTGCCATGTCAGTGCCTGCGGAGACACCGGCGGCGGTATAGATATTGCCGTCACGGACCCAGCGGGGTTCTCTTTCCCAGAGGACGCTTGTCCCCTGGTTCCTGACCCAGTCAAAGGCATTCTTATTGGTCGTCGCGTGCCGGCCGTCCAAAATGCCTGCTGCCGCCAGAAGTGCAGAACCTGTGCAGACGGAGAGCACCCATTTCGCCTTTGAGGCAAGGTCGCTGAGGCCGGAGAGGAACCAGTCGTCGGTGACAAGGGTTCTTGTCCCCATGCCGCCCGGGACGATGAGGATATCTGAATCCTGCACGTCGAGCATGCGCTCGGTCACGACCATGATGCCCTGGCTGTTTGTCACGATGCCGCCAAGAAGCGATACGGAGCGGATCTCGTATCCATCCAGTTTGGACAGGACCTCTGCCGGACCAAATGCGTCAAGCGTTTCAAAATCATCAAACATCACAATCGATATCGTCTTCATGGTTTCCCTCTTTTCCTGTTTATCTTATAAGGATAAGACGCAGAGCGCCTTCCTGTCAATCTTCACCTTTCAGAGGCAACAAAAAAGCCCCGGTTTCCCGGAGCTTTCTCGTACGGAACACGGAACAGCTAACAGTAGAACTGACAACTCAAATCCTAAAAAAAGCATACAAGTTTCATGAACTATCATTCACTACATACAATCTAATCCGGAAAGGAGAAAACGCATGTGTTCCGATTTCGCTGCCTTTGCGGCAGTGGTTGGTGAAAGGTCTTCTTACCCTTCAAGTTCATTATAACACTTCACTTATCACATTTCTATATTTCTATCTATAAATCTTTCTCTAACTTGCAAAAGAAAGAGAAAACGCCATACGTTCTTGAAATAATGTTTCATCCCCGGCTGGCCTTCCCCAACAAAAAAGATGTGAAACCCACAGCGGATTCCACATCTCTTTATTTTTAGTCGTCTTTTCTTTCGTCCCAGTAGTCGACTTTCATGCCGATGGTTTCGGAGGTGAAAGGCGTGCCGTCGTTCTTTGCATAGTGGGCAGCGGCTTTTCTTACGTAGCGGAAACCGAGGTAGAGCATCGGAACGTTGCAGTATACCATGATGATGTTTGCAAGGTCAGAGAATGCCCAGAGGTTCGACAGGTCGTATCCAGCGATGCTGCAGGCAATGCCGAATGCAGTGACGAAGACGCAGAGCAGACGGAGAACGGTGATGAAAGAATTGGAACTGGAAATACGGTTCCCGGAAATTTCGGAGAAGGTAACGAAGCCCATGACGCAGGTGTATGCGAAGAGGCAGAAGCAGATGGAGACCATGACCATGACGAAGGTCTGCAGGAGATCCGGAGTCAGCGCATGGATGGAGAGCAGGAATTTCGGATAGGTGCCTGCCGCTTTCCATTCTTCAGGATTCAGCGCCCACTGGTGAGCCATGATGATGATGAAGCCTGTCATGGTGCAGATGACGTGGGTATCGAGGAATACGCCGAGAGCGGAAATGATGCCCTGTTCGCACGGATGGTGCGCTTCAGCGGAAGCAGCTGCCATCGTGATGGTGCCCTGGCCGGCTTCGTTCGACATGAGTCCTCTCTTGACGCCCTGCAGAAGTGCAGTACCGAGGACGCCGCCGAAGACAGCTTCCGGCTTGAAGGCACCTGCAAAGACGGCATGGAAGAAGTACGGAACGCTTCCCAGGTTCGTGAGAATGAGAAGGATGGCCGTGCCGATGTAAATGACTGCCATGACCGGGACAAGGATATCTGCCCAGCGGGAAATACGCTTGATGCCGCCAAACGCCATGAAGGTGATGAAGACAAGCAGAAGAATCGACATGACGTAGTAGAATGTCGACTGCAGCGGAATTTCCTCTCCGCCAACGAGCCCGACGATCGAGCCCAGGGCTGTGATGACGTTCAGGCCCTGCGCCGGAAGGCACATGAGCGCGTAGAAGATATAGAGAGCAGACAGAGCCACGCCTACCCATGCCTTATTTCCGCAAAGGCGCCTTGCATAGAAAGGAAGGCCGCCGACGAAGTTGTCGCCGCGTTTTTCCTTGAAAATCTGTGCGAGCGTGCCTTCAGTGAAGGCTGTCGCCATGCCGAAGAAAGCGGAAATCCACATCCAGAAGAGTGCTCCCGGACCGCCGGCAGCAATCGCGCCCGTGACGCCGATCATGTTGCCCGGGCCGACGCGCATAGCCGTCGAAAGGAGGAAGGCCGCCAGAGGAGAAATACCCGTGTGGATGCTTCTTCTCGTGGCAAGGGTCCGCACGCCCGTCATGAACTGGCGGATCTGTACGAATCCGAGGCGAAGTGTGAAATAAATGCCTGATCCCACCAGTACGATGATGGCCAGGGAGAATGACCCCAAGACAGGGATGTCCTTCCAGAAACCGAACATCTTCGGGAAATCCCAGAAGAAGTCAGAAACCGGAGTGACGAAGCTGAGTACTGCATTCAGAGCTGCAAATAAGTTTTCCAATAGCTTCACCCCTCATTTTTTTATTTACAGGGCTCCAGAAAGCCCTTCAGATTACTGCTGTGCGCCAGCTTCTTTGATAGCCAGAGCGAGCTTGTGAGCGAGGCCGTGCATCTTTTTCTTGGAAACGGAGCATACGGCAAGGCGGATGCCCTTCTTCAGCGGAACCATGAATACATGATCCTTTTCAAGGATGTCGCAGACAGCCTGGGAATTGGTGACAGGAATCGTGATGAAGAAACCGGAGATGTAAGGAACGAACTTCACTCCTTCTTTCTGTGCTTCTTCTACGAAAATAGCGGCTCTTTCCTGGATGAGCTTGTAGTACTTGGCTCTTTCAGCGTCGAGCTGTTTGATCTTTTCCGGATCCTGGCAGATGCGGATCATTGCATGCTGAGCTGCACTGTTGCAGTTGGACCATGTAGCACGGCTGCTGTACTGGTTGATATCGACGTATTCCTTGATGACGTCTTTGTCAGAGGAAATGCCGATCATAGCGCCCATGCGCTGGCCGTACATCGTGAAGCCCTTGGAAAGGGTGTATGCACAAACGACGAGGATGTTCTTCGGGAGTCCGCCGAATACCTTGAAGAATTCACGGCATTCTTCCTTTTCGCCGCTGTAGTCGAGGTATGCAACGTCAGCAATCAGGATGGCATTCTTTGTTTCATCCTTGGTTGCTTCCTTGAGGACATCGACAGCAGACTGCCATTCAGCCACGGACATGCAGTAGCCGGTCGGGTTGTTGGCAATGCCGTTCAGAATGATGACGATATTGTCCTGTTTCTTCAGGATATCTTCTACATTTTCCTTGAAGGAAGCGGCATTGAAATGGCCGTCGCTTGTCAGGAAGGAGAATGTGCGGACCTTGCGGTTGTTGTCGTCGATCAGGCTGTCATAAGCGCCCCAGTGCCAGTCAGTAATGAGCACTTCATCGCCTGGTTCGGAATAATTGTGCACGACATGGTGCAGGACGCCGGTGCCGCCAGGTGTTGCGCAGGCATCGATGTATCCTTCCGGACGGGACTTGCCGAAGCACTGATCGATACAATCCTTCAGGAATTCATCATAGCCCTTGATCGGAGCATATGCGCAGAATTCCGGCGGTGTCAGGTTCTTCAGTTCCTGCTTGACGACATCAAGAACGACGAGGCTTCCGTCTTCATCAAGAATGGATCCTACTGTGGCATTGGTGACGTTTTCCACGCCGATTTCCTTAGCCAGTGCGATCGCTCTGTTGTTAGCAGCAAAAATGTTGTCTTCTGCGCTCTTTCCTTTTGCATGTGGTGCAGCAATACTGTACATACTTACATCCTCCTCCTAAATAGCTGGTTGCCCGGTCAATGCATTTCCCTCATTTTAGCATGAGAAAACCGCCGCTTCAACGAAAACTGCGGATTTTCCCGCCTCCGGACGCAAAAAAGGCCGCGGCAAATACAATGCCGCGGACACCCTTGTCCATTTCTATGAAGTTACTTTTACATTATAAACCATCCGGCAAAAAAAGAAAACGGACTATAAGGCTCCATCGTCTTTTTCGGGAGATTTCTTGCTTTTTCTCAGGAAATCTGTATAATTCTGCTAAAATTTCATGGAACGCCTGTACTATACTTGATATCCATGGTATGATAGAGCCAAAACTATTTACCGGAGGAGTTTAAACATGTCCAAAGATCCGAACTTTACTGAAACGGACCTGTTTTCATTTGAAGCGGGCCCTGCGAAACTGAAAAAGTCCCGCAGCAAGAAGGCAGAAGGCGAATCGCCCAAGCCGCGCAGGACAAAGAAATCCATCCCCGCGCCCGCACCAGAGCCCGGGAAAGAAACAGCAGCGCCTGAAGGAGAAACAAAAGCCTCCTCCCTCTGGGCTGACAAATACTGGGAATTCGACATCACCCACCCGTCAGCCGAGATCAAGGACGCCATGAAATCCTCCATGGTCGAGGAAGGCTTCACGAAACGAGAAGCCAACCGCGTCTTCAAAGGACTCACCTTCAAGGAAAAAGTCTTCAACACGAAGCGCCAGGCGAAAGAATACCTGAAAACCATACCGACCACCTACGCCGTCAAGTACAAGATCGGCATCGAACCATCCCCGCAGATGATTTCCCTCGAAAGAAGGCTGAAGGAAAAGCAGGAACGCCTCGCTTCCTACTCCAAGGAGCAGAACGAGAAGAAATTCAGCGCAGACTTCATCACTTGCCCGCACTGCAAATCCCGCGTGAACACCTCCTTCATCCACCCGCCCGTCTGCCCCGTATGCGGAGAAGACATGCGCTCTGATACAGCCGTGAAAACCATCCACTCCCTCGAAGAAGCCGTCAAGGATCTTTCCAAGAGAAGTGAAGACGCTGCAAGAAAACACAACAGCAAATTCACCGGCGGAGAACGCTGGATCATAAGGACAATCAATCCAGTCAAAGAAGAAGAATAAAAAAGGAAACCGCTGCAGGAGAATGTGCCATCATTCTCCTGCAGCGGTTTTTGAGTGGTGCGCTTTCTTATACACCATACAACCGAGCTGCGATTAGCAAAATGAACCCCTTTCGGCGCATCCGCGCCACTTTCCCCTAACGGGGACAGCTTATTCGGCTGCTGTTATCGTATTCTCATCCCACTTTCTTTATGACTCTGGCTGGATTCCCTACGGCTATGGTGTGGTCGGGGACATCTTTGGTGACTATGGCTCCGCTTCCTATGACTGCGCCTTCGCCTATGGTGACGCCTGGCATGATAATGGCTTTGGCTCCGATCCAGGCTTTCTTTTTGATGCGGACGGGTTTGCACTTGATGATCAGGTGTTTTCGAAGTCGTGGTTGACGGTGAGGATGGAGGCATCGGGGCCTATCATGACTCCGTCTTCTATGGTGACACCGCCGGTGCTCATGACGGTGAGGCCATGGTTGATGAAGCAGCCTTCTCCTATTTCCATCTGGCAGGCGAAGTCGAGCTGGAAGGGCGGCAGGATGGTGGAGGAGGCGGAGAGTATTCCCTGAAAGAGTTCATCGAGGCTCTGGCGCACGATGGGATCGAAGGGAGGGACGGAGTTTGCTTTCCAGCAGAGGTTCATGGTCCTCTCTACTTCATTCCATGCGGTCCCTTTATAGTCTTCATCGGTTTGCATATCGATGGCTTCGCCGTTTCTAAGTCTTGTGAAGATATCTTTTTTCATGCTTTCATTTCTCTTTTTTCTACGATGACGAAGTACTGGTCGCGGATGGATATTTTCCATGTGCCTTCTTCTTTGACGAGGGTGTCGACGTAGCGGATGTAGTTGTCGGTGATGTATGTCTTTCCATTTTCTTCTGTGATGAGGGCGGCGCGGCAGTAGTGGGTATCGGTCGCGGTGCTTCCTTCTATTTCAATGACCTGCTGCCCGTTCATGTGGTGGGAGGCTTTGACGGTTTTGGTGAAACCTTCGAACTGGTTTCTCATTTCTTCGGAGCCGTGGATGTCCATGGCAAGGATGCCTCCCATGTGGACCATGATGTGGGCGTCCTTGGTGAAGAGTGCCTGCTGAGCGGGGACGTCGCATTCCAGGTTCGAAAAACGGTCGATGACTTCGCGGATGGCTTCTTTTTCTTCTAAGATTTCAAGTGACATATGAATCGCTCCTTTTGACTGATGAAATACTTTGATTGGTTTCATTATAGTTTTCGTTTTGGTTTCATTATAGTTTTCGTTTATTTAGAAATCTAATTGAGATATACTATAATCAATAGAAAAAGTTGATTGGAGGAAGAGCCATGAATACGAAGCAGATCGACTATGCGCTCGAGCTTGCGCAGGTGAAGAATTTCAACCGGGCGGCGGAGAATCTTTTCATTTTCCAGCCTTCTCTTTCGTACCAGATCCAGGCGCTGGAGAATGAGATCGGTCTTGCTCTTTTCCTTCGCTCAGGCCGCGGTGCGGAGGTGACGCCGGCAGGAGAGCAGTTCTTTCAGACGCTCAGGAATATCCGCGAGGAGCTGAAGGCCGCCATCGAGCAGGGGCAGAATTTCAGCGCGAGGTACCGGAGTGCAGTGATGATTGCTCTTCCGATGCGGTCGTGTCTGTACTATCTTCCAGAGGCGATGAAGGCATTTGAAAAGACGCATCCGGATGTGACGGTTATGCCGCATTTCTTTCCTTTCTCGGATTTCTCTTCATTCCTGAAGGGCGAGGAGGATCTGATCTTTGCCATGGCAGGAGATGCGAAGGGTATCCCTGATGTGCATTCCTATCCGCTCTTTGACAGCCGGATCTATCTCATCACGAAGAAGGACGACCCGCTTGCAGGGAAGGATATCGTCCGTCCGGAGGATCTTCGCGGCCGCACTCTGATGGTGGGCGGCGGCTCGCCTCCGCCTCTTCGCCGTGTGCAGAAGCGGCTGATCGAGGAGGTGGGCGTGGATTTCTTCACGAGTCATGATCATGAGACGACGCTGACAAATGTGGCAGCGGGAAGGGGCGTATGCCTGGCGCCCGGTTTCCTTGATGATCATAATGGGGAATTTGCCTGGACGCTCTTCGACTGCGAGGAGAGGATTCCCTGCGTCCTTCTCTCTCATGCGGACGGCGGGAGCCGCGATGCGGAGGATTTCGCAGAAACGATCCTTTCTGTATACGCCGCCCATCCGGACTTTGCTGTATAGTTGTGCAGAAACGTACATTTTTTAGGGCAGTTTGTTATGAATTGTCACATAAAAAATGATATAATAAAGAGAATAAAGAGAAAATGAACAAAAGTGTTTAGATATACGGATACAGGGGGAATGAAAGGATGCATTTCAGAGACAGGGTGGCATCGAAGTACTGGTACGACACGATACAGAATACGCGGTACGGATGCCTGGAAGGGTATCGCAGCGGAAAGACGCTTGTTTTCCGGGGCGTGCCCTATGGCAAGGCGGAGCGCTGGTCGCTTCCTGAATATCCGGATGCCTGGGATGGCGTGCGTGATGCGACGCTGAGCGGGCCGATGGGAATCCATGTGAACCGCGACGGCGTGCTGACGGGTGTCGAGGACTGTCTCAATATGGATATTTACCGCCCGGATACGCAGCAGACGGGGCGGATCAGGTGGATTTCACGGAGTTCGCTTATGCAGCAAACGTCATCGCTATCAGCGTGAATTACCGTCTGGGTGCACTTGGCTTCAATCCGCTTCGTGCCATCAAGGGTGAGGACCCGGCGCAGGCTTCAGGAAATTTTGCAATCCTGGATGCCATCCGCGGCCTTTCCTGGATGAGGGACAATATTGTAAGCTTCGGGGGAAATCCCGGAAATATTACGATCGCCGGTTTCTCTTCGGGCGGACGTGATGTGATGGAGCTTCTTATTTCGCCGGATGCGAAGGGATATTTCCAGAAGGCGATTTCTTTCAGCGGCGGCATGACGACGGCAGAAATCGAACCGTCGCAGAAAATTTTTGCAGAGCACCTGGCTCCGCTTGTCGTGGAAGATCATGTGAAGCCGTATCTGTCAGAGGCAGAGGAATGGCTCCTTTCGGATGCGCCGGAGGTGAGGGATTACCTCTTGGGACTTCCCGCAGGGAGACTTGCCAAGGCTTTCGGCCCGGCGTATATCCGTATGAAAGAATTCCCGCATCTCTATCCGGATGGCATCGTGCTTGACTCGATGGGCTTCAAGTCGAAGACATTTACCACCGTGCCTCTTATGATGGAAACGAGGACGGATGAGTTCTCGATCTATGCAGCGCAGGATC